>ERZ1036412.370-NODE-370-length-37718-cov-59.773730_pt1 | contig 37718 bp, 33 predicted proteins | sample MGYA00514218_ERZ1036412 | MGnify/ENA primary metagenome ERZ1036412 (study PRJEB33795, sample SAMN09464944) | human gut metagenome | host: Homo sapiens | place: USA: Stanford, California | collected 2016-11 | study: EMG produced TPA metagenomics assembly of the...
AAATCGCTGAAGTCTCACGACCTCAGCGATTTTTCTTTAGGGCTGTTTTTTTACAGCCTCTTTTATTTTGAAGATTTCACGCTAATTTCACACCGGCCTCACACCGACTTCACCGCATTTTCATAAGTTTACCTCAACAAGAGGACAGTCAGTCCTCACAGACAAAGGAGGGTTTTTTTATGACGTTTTTAGGTTTGGAATGGTACTGGTGGCTGGTGATCGTGGCGGTGCTGGCAATCTCTATCCCGTTCAAGATTAAGTTTATGAAGTGGTGGAGCAAGCGGGAGCAGGAAAAGAAAAAGGAGCAGCACGGGAAATGGGGTGATGATGAATGATTGAAGTAAAGGATTTGACTTTCTCCTACGGCAAAGACAAACAGGCGTTGCACGGCCTGGACTTCACTGTGGAAGATGGGGAAATCTTTGGCTTCTTGGGGCCGAATGGCTCCGGGAAATCAACGACCCAAAAAATCCTGACCGGGATTTTGAAAGGACACGGCGGCAAGGTGTCGCTGTTCGGGCAGGATATTTCTGCGGCACACACGCAGGCGTTTTTTCAAAAGATCGGCGTCTTATTTGAGTTTCCCTATTTGTATGCCAATTTGAGCGCCGTTGACAATCTCAAATATTTTTCTTCGTTCTATCCGAAAGAACAGGTACGCAGTATTGAGGAAGTTTTGGAGGAATTGGAATTTAAGCCGGACTTTTTGAAAAAGCCGGTTTCATCCTACTCAAAGGGTATGCGGCAGAGGGCAAGCATGGCACGGGCACTAATCAGCAATCCCAAGTTGCTGTTTCTGGACGAACCGACCAGCGGGCTTGACCCGTCCGGCGCTGTCCTGTTCCGTAAGATCATTGAGGAAGAACGTAAAAAAGGTACGACGGTATTTTTGACTACCCACAATATGCTGGATGCCGACCTGCTCTGTGATCGGGTGGCATTTATCGCGGACGGCGAAATAAAGGCGCTGGACAGTCCAAAAAACTTGAAAGAGCGCAACAGCAATCATCGCGTTGTAATCGACTATTTGTATCAGGGGAGGCGGGAAGAAAAGACGATTGAGGCCCCGGAATTAGAAGCGGGTATCCCTTTCGCGCATGACGAGATCATCAGCATCCATTCCCAGGAGCCGACATTGGAGGATATGTTTATTCAGTACACGGGAAGGGGGCTATCTTGATGTGGAAAAGTCTTCGTTCCCTGTTCAAAAAGGATTTCCGGATGATGGTTTCCGGGAAATTCTTCCTCATGTCGTTGGGCTTTTTGGTTCTCTACACACTGTATGTGAACTTTGGATATATCAAATTCATGGATGCCAGTCTATACAACGTGTACCTGTATGATCCGGCAGAAACACAGACAACGGTTTCCACGCTGGTTCAGCGAGTTTCTTCAAAAGAAGCACTTGACGCAGTTTTGCTTGATGATACCAATGGTGTCGGCATTGATGCCAGCGCCGGGAAGCCACAGCTTGTATTCTATGGGGGAACAGAAAATGCTGACCGTTACCGGGCCGACTACGCGCTTTCTCTTCTGCAGCCATCAGCGCATTACAGCGCCGAGGCGATTGGCTCCAATACGCCGGAGCAAAAGGCAAGGAAAGAGATCACCTGTGAACTGCTGTTTTTTGAAATTTTCGCTGTCGGATTTTTAGGGATTGCCGCTATATTGTTCAAAGAAAAGAGTATGGGCGTTATCCGTGTTCATGCCATTCTGCCCTTACGGAAAAACCTGTTTATCCTATCCAAACTGGCAATCTTCCTGCTGTCCGATCTGGTCTTTGCAATACTGCTCACCGTAATGAATGTTGGACTGTTGGATACCGCATCTATATTGCCTGCGGTGTTGCTCCAAACGGCACTCCTGTCCTTGATTATGGCCTTGACCGGGCTGGTTTGCGCTCTGCTTCTGAAGGACTTCCGGCAGTTTACATTGGCCTATCTTCTGATTGCCATTTTTGTGGCAACTCCTGTGTTTTTGTCTACAAATACGGCGGTAAAGCTGGATTGGATTTACTTTCATCCATTTTATCATATTTATATGGGTCTGAAAAACGCTTACTTTGGAACTACCTCGAATAGCGTTGTCTATTATTTGGGATGTCTGGCTGCAATCGTGATATTATTCGCAGGCGTACAGCGCGTGTTCCGCAGAGAAATGGGAAAGGAGGGCTGAATATGAAAGGTTTATGTTACCAACTGAAAAGCGTACTGCATGACAAGTTTTGCCTGATGACCTTTCTTTTTCCCATTGTCGTTGCGGTAGCTTTGAACTTTGTCGGCACAATCGACTTTTCTACGCTGAGCGAGCTGCATTTTGGAGTTCTGAAAGGTGAATTACCGGCGCAAACAGTCATATGGCTGGAACGCTATGGCCCGGTGACAGCTTATCCGACGGTGGAAGAACTGACGGACGCAATCAAAGAGCCGTCTACAAATATCATCGGCGTGGGAGCTCATGGGAGCGGAATCAGAACAATACTCTCCGGCGACGAATTGGATATATTCCGTCAAACCGCTGACACGCTCCCTGACCTGTACGAACAGCGAAATTCCGCAGGACAGATAAAGGTTCACGTTTTAGAGCGTCCCAATGTGATGGCTGGATTTCAAGATATGTTTATCGCTTTTACATTGATTGTCGCTATGTTTATGGGATGCACCTTTAACGCAATAAACATGATTTCTGAAAAGGAGGACGGTGTTGCTTTTATCAATGAGATTTTGCCAATGACCCGCAGTCAATATATCATGCAAAAGCTCTTTGTTGGATTTATCTGCGGGTGCTTGTCCTCCATTATTACGGTTTGTATCTGCTTCCAGCTTTCTTTTCAAAATGCTGCTATCATGCTTGTGCTTATTGTGCTGTCCGCATTTGTTGCAGCATTGATAGGCTTATTCATCGGCAGAGCTTCCAATGGGCTGATGGTCGGCGTGGTTTATATCAAAATCGTTATGGTGCTGTTTATGGCTGTACCAATCTTGAGCTTTCTTGTGGGAATAAGCCAGCCGCTTCTTTCAGCAGTTTGCTACCTTGTCCCCTCGCAGGCAACATTCGAGGGCATTATGGACTTGTCAACAGGCAGCGGGACAGCAGCAGTAAAAGATATTTTTATTCTCTTAGTTCATTGTATTGGATGGTTCCTGTTATATATTGGCCTTTCCATGCATCAGAGGAAAAACACATAAATGGTTCATAATAAGCCACAGTCGAAGGAGTTGTTTGATCGCGCAAGAGGGCAAAGGGGCCATTAGAGCAGATTATATGCTTTTAGACGGCGGCTTTTGAGAAATCAAAGCCGCCGTTGTCTTTTTGAAAAAGAATTTACGGGGGGCGTGATAATTGCGCCCTTTTTTAGACCCCACCGGCAACGGCGGCCCAAGAAGGACGCCACATGCCGGGAGCCTATGCCGTAACTTTCGCACAACTGCATCGTGTTTTCTCATTCCGTTTCCAGCCGGTAAACGGGGTGTCCTCCGCCGCGCTCTCCTGCGCTTTCGGGTATGGGCCGATCTCTGCTTTGGCGGAGGCCGGTTCTTTTCCGCCCACGGCGACACGCCATGAACGGCGTGTTTCAATATTATTGATTTAGGTTTACGAGTGTCGGATTTTACGGCAGCCAAAAGAAGCTTTTTAAGTAGCCCAATGGAATCACCCCCTTTCCCGTGGAATAGGGGGATATAACGAACTGCCAAGTTTACGGCCTATCTGGAAAAGAAAGTCTTGTTTCATACATACGTGGAGGATATGCCCCCGAAGGAGACGGCCCAGCTCATAGGGCTGTCCGTCGTTTGGGTACGGCAGGTGAAGAACCGTGCGCTGGACAAACTGCGGAAGGCCATGATGGAGAAGAAGGAATTTTGATATGGCAAATTACGACGATTTGATTACCCGTGCCCAGTGCGGGGATAAGCTGGCTCTGGAAAAGCTGCTGTTGCTCTATCAGCCGATGATTGACCGGCATAACCGGGCGGGCCTCCCTGCACTTGCAGGGAGGCCCAAACTTTTTGAAATTTTTTATGGAAACACCATCGTTACAGAGACTCCATAACGTCTTATATCATTGGGGAACTTTGCCCCATAGCCGTCTACAGGGAATTGGATGTAAGGCTCTTTTTACTATGCTGGAGCGCCAAGCAGACAGCAACCCTTATCCCTGCGTAAAAGTCCTTACAACCCCTTTAAATCCGGGCACCATCTCACGATTTGGCCTAGAAAATCCCACTTAAAACGATAAAGGGAAAGGAAAAGGAAAGCCGCACAAACCCAGTGTTCATGCGGCTTTCCAGTGTTTTGTGCGATTGTATAGAGTACGTTAGACCTTTTGCGTATGACGCGGGACAATACTATATTTTATTATTTTCCAAGCATCTTCTTCAAATCTTCCTCCGGCGTTCCGGTCGGTGAAATCTGGAACTGTTCCACCAGATATCCCAGTATATTCTCCGAGAGGAATGCCGGGAGAGTCGGACCAAGATAAATATTCTTGATTCCGAGATGGAGCAGTGACAGCAGGATGCAGACGGCTTTCTGTTCGTACCAGGACAGCACCAGGGTCAGCGGAAGGTCATTTACGCTGCAGCCGAACGCTTCAGCCAGCGCGGAAGCCACACGGATGGCGCTGTATGCATCGTTGCACTGTCCCATATCCATCAGGCGGGGCAGGCCGGAGACTGTGCCAAGGTCCAGGTCATTGAACCTGTATTTGCCGCAGGCGAGTGTGAGGATGATGCTGTCATCGGGAGCCAGTTTTACAAATTCCGTGTAGTAATTTCTTCCGGGCCGTGCGCCGTCGCAGCCTCCGACCAGGAAGAAATGGCTGACGGCTCCGGCTTTTACCGCGTCAACGACTTGATCTGCGGCCGAGAGAACGGTTCCGTGGCCAAAACCGGTTGTCACTTCTTTTCCGCCGTTGATTCCGGTGAATTCCCTGCCCTCCGCGTAGCCGCCGAGTTCCAGCGCCTTTTCGATAACAGGGGTAAAATCCTTATCTTCGTCAATATGGACGAGGCCGGGCCAGGCTACCACTTCTGTCGTGAATACGCGGTCGGAGTAGCTTTCCTTCACCGGCATCAGGCAGTTGGTAGTGAACAGAACGGGAGCCGGGATACCGGCAAATTCTTTCTGCTGGTTCTGCCATGCGGTTCCGAAATTCCCTTTCAAATGCGGATATTTTTTCAGAAGAGGATATGCGTGGGCCGGGAGCATTTCCCCATGGGTATAAATATTGATGCCTTTTCCTTCCGTCTGTTCGAGAAGGAGCTTTAAGTCATATAAATCATGGCCGCTGATGACAATGAACGGGCCTTTTTCCACTGTGAGCGGGACTGTGGTGGGAATCGGGGTGCCGAATGTTTCAGTATTGGCCCGGTCAAGTAATTCCATACAGCGTAAATTGACCTCGCCTGTTTCCAGCACGATGGGAAGCAGTTCCTCCATTCCCCAGTCTTCTCCGATAGAAAACAGCGCTTTTAAGAAAAAGCGGTTTACAGTCTCATCACTGTATCCGAGAACCATGGCGTGGTAGGCATAGGCCGCCATTCCGCGGATCCCGAAAAGAATCAGTGATTTTAAGGAGCGGATGTCCTCGTCCCCGTACCACAGTCCGGCCATGCCGTAATCATTATTTTGGCCGCAGGGGGCGCCGCAGCCCCGGCAGCCCGGAACAATGGCGGCTTTTTCTTCCTGTACCCGGCGTATCATCTCCCTGATGGAATCGCCGTCAAAACTTACATTGGTAACAGTGGTAAAGAGTCCTTCCAGAATAATGCGGCTGGTCCTGCCTGTGACAGGTACGTCCCGGCAGGCACGGGCCAGGCCGATTAGGGCTCCTGTCAGTTCATCCTGAAGTGCGGATACGGAAGAGGTCTTACCGCAGACTCCGGCGTTTCCGGTACATCCGCTGCAGCCGGCAGTCTGCTCACATTGGAAACAAAACATTTTATTTTTATCATTCATTATTTTTCGTCCTTTTCATATGGGAATACGACAACGAGTAACATCTCTAATCCAGAATCCGTCCGTCTGTGGAAATTGTGACAATCTGCCAGGGAATAAATTTCCCGCTGGCTAACAGCGCATTTTTTGCTGCATGTTCGATTCCGCCACAGCAGGGAACTTCCATGCGGACAACGGTCACACTTTTGATATCGTTGTTTTTAATAATTTCCGTCAGTTTCTCAGAGTAGTCCACGGAGTCCAGCTTCGGACAGCCGATCAGGGTGATTTTTCCCTTGATGAATTCGCTGTGGAAATTGGCGTAAGCGTAGGCGGTACAGTCTGCCGCAATCAGAAGTTTGGCGCCGTTAAAATAAGGAGCCTTTACCGGGACAAGTTTAATCTGTACCGGCCATTGGGACAATTGGCTTGTCAAAACGGCAGAGCAGCCCTTCCGATCCTCGTCCGGCGCCGTTTCGGCATTGCTTCTATCGGCCGACGGTTCCGCCTTCATCGAAGGCCGGGGAATTGCGCGGCTCTGTGAGCCGGGACAGCCGCAGGGAAGAGGAGTTTCTGAATGACCGGCCGTGTGTACCGGACCGGCAGCCCCCATTTCTTTTGCAGCTTTTGCTTTGACTGCCGCTTCATCGTAAGCGGCCGCCTCCCTCTCCTCAAAAGTAATAGCGCCCGTAGGACAGGCGGGGAGGCAGTCACCGAGTCCGTCACAGTAGTCATCCCGTAAAAGCTTTGCCTTTCCGTCTACCATGCCGATGGCGCCTTCATGACAGGCGGCGGCGCAGATACCGCAGCCGTTACATTTCTCCTCGTTAATTTTAATAATTCTTCTTATCATCTATTTCTCCTCTCTTTCTTTGCCGTTTCAATTCGCGTCCGGTTTGTAACAGTTCAGACAGGTTCGTGCAGTAACAATCATCATATTTCTCTTGAACTTGTGACTACAGTATATTAAAATTGAGACAATATGTCTGTTGTAATTACAACGAAAAGGAGATAAAAATGAAAAAGTTTCATTTTACCGATACCAGTCTTTTTTGGGGATTTTCGGAGGAAGATGCGGAAAGTGTCCTGAAATGCCTTTCCGCCGTTAATAAAACGTATAAGAAGGATGAGTACATCTTCCGCATGGGAGATACCATAACGTCTGTCGGTATGGTGCTTACCGGCTCCGTTCAGGTGATACGGGAAGATTATTGGGGGAACCGGCAGATTATCGCCGTGATGGGAGAAGGACAGCTTTTTGGTGAGAGCTATGCCTGCGCAGGCGGGGAACCCCTTATGGTCAGTGTGATGGCCGAAGAGAATACGGAAGTATTGTTTCTGGAGGTGGGGCGTCTCTTGACGGTCTGTTCCATGGCATGCCGGTTCCATTCCAGGGTGATACAGAACCTGCTGAAGGTCATAGCGGGAAGAAACCTGACTCTGACGACTAAGATTGACCATATGAGCAAAAAAACGATACGGGAAAAGGTGCTGTCTTATCTTTCTTACCAGGCTGAGAAACAGGGAAAGAACCGGTTTGAAATTCCGTTTAACCGTCAGCAGCTTGCAGACTATCTGGCGGTGGATCGCAGCGCGCTGTCCGCAGAACTGTCGAAAATGCAGAAGGAGAAACTGATTTCCTACGACAGGAATCATTTCATTTTACCGTAAAGAACAGAATGGTTACTTTTCACACGGGAATGTCCCGCGTGGAACACAACCGTGTGAACAATAAAGAAAAACAGAACCACGCGATTCTTATAATCGTAAGAAAGTTGTAATGCCGTATAAATTGACATTATCGAATATCGATAATATAATGATATTATAAAATATCGATATTCGATAATAATCGATAATAAAAGAGAGAGGAGGCGCTGTTTATGGCGAGAGAGCAGTTCCAGAGCCTGACGGAACAGATGTATTATATTCTGCTGGCACTGCTGGAACCAAGATGCGGCGTCGATATATCGCAGAAGGCCATGGAAATATCCAGGGGGAGAATGCAGATCGGGCCGGGCACCTTATACACGCTGCTGGCAAAGTTTGAGAAAGAAGATATGATTAAAGAGGCAGGGGTCGAAGGCAGAAGGAAATATTATCAGATAACAGATCACGGGCTGGCCATGCTCCGGGAGGAATACCGGCGTCTGGAAACACTGGTGGAAGAAGGCCGGGAATATATGAGGGGAGGCGCACTGTAGTGGGAGGAAGGACTTACAGGTATTATAACTTTAGGGAATATGAAGGCGGAGCTTTTTCAAGATATCTCGAGGAGATGGCAGGGAAAGGCTGGTATATTGACGGCTATGTGTTTGACAGCGTCTGGCGTTTCAGAAAAGGTAAGCCGTCAAAGCGGCGTTATAATGCGGTTTTGATGCCGGGAAGCAGCAGCGTTGATATAGATGAAAGCGGCGATACGAAAATGTTCCGCGATTTTTGTACCGAGGCGGGCTGGATTCTGGAATACGGAGGAATCGTCTGGCAGATTTTTTATACCGAGGATGAGAGTCTGTTGCCGATCGAAACGGATCCCGGCTCAAAACTCGAAATTATCGGGGATATTATGATGCAGCCAGCCCTGAGCGCAATCGACTTTATTGCCGCAATTCTTCTGATCGCGTTAGCGGCGGCTGTGTGGTTTGCTTCGGGAATGACATTTAAATCGGCGGATCAGGGCGTTGCCTGCGCGCTGCTCCTTCTGTGGTCCTGTATTTTTATCGGAGGGAGAATCAGTATGATATGCTGGTATAACAAAGCGGTTCATGCAGCGGAAAGCGGTGCGTCGTTGAACAGCAGCACACTGGGGCAGATTAAAATCAGAAGCAGCCTGAAAATGATGGCATTTGCCGCGACGGTTCTGGCGGCAGCAGGGATTCTGCCTCTGATGAAAACAATGTGCTGGCTCGTCATATTCAGAGGGATGTGCCGGGAGGCGTTCAGATACAGAAAAGAGAATGCCGGGGTAAACGGCGCCGACAAGCTCAGGGTGAGAATTATCCTGGCCGTAATCATCTTATTTTTCGGTTACTTCTTATGTTTTGATATGAAATATATTTTCAGTGTCTTTATGAAATAGGCATATATGGATGGAAGGGGGAAGCCGTTTATGGCAAAAATACGGTATAAATTTATTACATTCCGGGAATACGAGACGGAGGCGTTTGCCGAATACCTGGAATATAAGGCGGCTAAGGGATGGTTTTTAACAAATATCCACCAGAACGGAATCCTGCGATTTGAAAAGGGGGAGCCGAAAAAACTGAATTTTTGTGTGGCTGTTCTTCCCGGCAGTTCGGGGCTGGACAGCGCGGACAACTGGAACGCCCGGCAGTTCCGTGAGTATTGTGAGGAGGCGGGCTGGAAACTCCAGTATGGAGGGACACTGTGGCAGATCTTTTATACGGAGGACGAAGCTTTGGTTCCTATCGAGACCGACCCGGAGATTCGGCTGGAGAACCAGAGAAGAATTACATTTTCCTGGGGAAAGGTGCTGGGACAGCTGTTTACAATCGGATTATGGCTGTGGATGCTGTCTTCGTTCATAAAGGAGCCGGGAATCAGATTCTCATCGTATGAAAATATAATACTGATTGGTTTTTACGCCATACTGATTCTGATTATGACCGGACGGCTGGCCGGGCCGGCTTTATGGTTCTGGAAAGCAGAGAGAAGTCTCAGAAAAACAGATAAATTTCCTGTTACTACCTGGAATCAGGTAAGGTTCAGAAATATAGCGGGAGGAATCATAATTATTATAATGCTTGCATTTGTGATCTGCTCAGGAGGAAAATCAAGGGCTATCCCAATCACACTGCTGTTTATTCTGTTTATAATGTTTGCTTTATACTGCGGCAAAATACTGGAGATGGTGAGGGAGACGGAAAATACCACAAAAACGGGAAAAGCCATGATTTATATCGTTGCAACCGTTATCGTCGGGACTGTGGCGCTGGTATTTTTCACTATGCAGATTGTCATGCTCTTTCCCGATAAGGATACGGAAGAACGCAGGTACGATCGGATCGCCGAATTCCCGTCTTCATTCGAAGAACTGGGCGGTTACACGTTCGAGGAGGGATGGAGCGAAAAAAGCCAGCAGACTCTGCTGTGCCTTTACCAGAGAGAAAGCGGCGTCATACGGGATAATGCGGGAACAGTACAAAATCTCACAATGGAGTATTTCAAAAGTCCTCTGCCCTGGATCATTCAATCTACTAAAAAAACATACCCCGTATACAGGGGGAATGTTTGGGATGTGCAGATAAAGGAAAGCTGGATCGAAGGCGGAACGTCGGTTGTAAGATACCACTACCGGTGGATTGGTACCGCTAAGCTTACGGAGGAGGATCCTGATTATAATTATATCAGTGAGTGGCCGGACCGGGAGCGTGATTTATACGTTATTTCAAATGAAAAGGAACTTCTGGCCCTTGATTATTCAACCGTGACAGAGCGCGATGTCATAGAGCCGGCTGTGAAGGCTTTGGCGGATTAACACTCAGCCAGCTCTTTACTTTCAGCCCCCTTTGTAATATAATGACTTAAATTGGCTTTTTCTGCCCTGCAAAAGAACGGAGGAAATCAGATGGAATTTGCAAAGAGGATGGACCGCTTCGGGGAAGGTGTTTTTACGATGCTGGCCCAGATGAAACATAGGAGGCTGGAGGAGGGAAAAGAGATTGTGGATTTGAGTATCGGCGCGCCGAATATTCCTCCTGCCCCCCATATCCTGAAGGTTCTGAGCGAAGAATGTCTGGTGCCTGAGAATTATATTTACGCTATCAGTGATCAGAAGGAACTTTTAAATGCGGTATCCCGGTGGTACAAAAACCGTTACAGTGTGGAGCTTGACCCGGAGACGGAAATCTGTTCTCTTCTGGGCTCCCAGGAGGGCCTGGCCCATATTGCCCTGTCGATTGTGGACGAGGGCGACAGGGTACTGGTTCCGGATCCCTGCTATCCGATATTTGCGGACGGCCCGTCTCTGGCAGGCGCGTCCCTGTACTATATGCCGCAGAAAAAAGAGAATCATTACGTTATAAATCTGAGCGAGATTCCCGAGGAAGTGGCGATGGAGGCCAGACTGATGATTGTCTCCTATCCGAACAACCCGACCACGGCTGTGGCGCCTGACAGCTTCTACCGCGAATTGATCGCTTTTGCTAAAAAATATAATATAATCGTGCTTCATGATAACGCATACAGCGAGCTTGTCTTTGACGGAAAGAGCTGCGGAAGTTTTCTGCGCTTTCCGGGGGCCAGGGAAGTGGGGGTGGAATTTAACTCCCTTTCCAAGACATACGGGCTGGCCGGTGCGAGAGTGGGCTTTTGCATCGGGAACCGGGAGGTAGTCGGCCGTCTTAAAACGTTAAAATCAAATATGGACTACGGTTTGTTTCTGCCGATCCAAAAGGCGGCGGCAGCGGCAGTCACAGGCGATCAGAGCTGTGTGGCAGTGACCAGGGCAGCCTACGAAAAACGGCGTGATCTGCTCTGTGAAGGGCTGGTGGAGATCGGATGGAAGATTGATAAACCGGAAGCAACAATGTTTGTCTGGGCTAAAGTACCCGGACATTTTGATACCTCTCTCGAATTCGTAAAGGAGTTATTTGAGCAGACAGGGGTTCTCGTGACCCCCGGAAGCGCTTTCGGCCCTTCGGGAGAAGGATATGTCAGGATGGCCCTGGTCCAGGATGAGGAGGCAATCCACCGGGCGGTAAAGGCTATAAAATCGAGTAAAATATTAGATATCGGACAGGAGCATTAAAGCCGTGTATAAGAAAACAATATGGCATGTGGTACTGGCGGCCTATGTGGTATTTATCTTCTCAAATTCCCTTACACCGGCGGATCTTTCTTCTGAGGAAAGTGGATTTGTCATGCGTCTGGTACATCAGGCGATTGGTGCGGCCGGACTTTCGGCCCCATGGCTGACAGAACACGTTATCAGGAAGTGCGCCCATTTTTCAGAATATACGCTTCTTGGCATTCTGCTGTTCCAGAGCATGAGAAATCTGGACTGCGGCGCAGCTTTCAGAAGACAGCTCCATATGCTGCTTATATTTTTTATCCCGTTTGTGGACGAGACATTACAGCTTTTCACAGAAGGACGATCCGGTCAGATCAGCGATGTATGGCTGGATATGAGCGGAGCCGTGACAGGTACAATTCTTTATGCCTGTATTTGTTTCCTGATATCAGGGAAAGCTGAAAAGAGAGGGAAAAATAAAGCGGGGGTTCAGAATAAGTGGAAGAAAAGAACATAAGAATTTTATTACAGTACGACGGAACCCGTTATGACGGGTGGCAGAAGCAGGGCAACACACAGCAGACGGTTCAGGGAAAGCTGGAAGCTGTTCTTTCGCGTCTGGCAGGCGGGCCGGTGGAGGTTCATGGCTCCGGCCGGACGGATGCAGGTGTCCATGCACTGGGTCAGGTGGCTAATTTTCATCTTCCTCTGTCTGCTTTTTGCGGCAGTCAAACAGAAGCTGCCGATATGATCCGAATTAAAAACTATCTGAATGAATATCTTCCGGAAGACATCAGGGTGCTGGCCGCAGAGGAGGCCCGGCCCCGGTTTCACAGCCGTCTGAATGCCCTGTCTAAGACCTATATATACAGGATAGAAACAGCGGACAAAAATGATGTGTTTGAGAGGAAATACAGGTACGGACTTGGCAAAGAGCCTGATTTGGAAATAATGAAAAGGGCCGCGTCAATTCTCGTCGGAACCCATGATTTCAGAGCGTTTTCCTCACTCAAAAAGACAAAGAAATCGACGGTGAGAACAATCAGCCGAATTGATATACGCAGGGACGGCACGCAGCTTGAAATCCTGCTGGAGGGAAATGGGTTCCTCTACAATATGGTGCGTATTATAGTTGGAACTCTGGTGGAAGCCGGGCTCCTCGAACGGAGCGTGCAGTCCGTTAAAGAGGCTTTGGAAAGCCTTGACAGGAGTCTGGCGGGAAAGACAGCGCCTGCAAAGGGGCTGTTTCTTTCCGCTGTTGCATATGAAGAAAAAATTTTCCAAAGTGTGCAATAAGAAACGGCTCCTTTGCATTAAATTAATAGAAAGGAAATTTAGTCCATGTTTTTGATGGGGATATTTACAACCCTGGAAGAGGCGGTCGCTTATGATAAATTAAGTGATGAGAAACTGCTTTTACGAGTTGCCCAGGGCGACAAAGAGGCATTTCAAAGACTCTATCAGAATACGGATAAAACCATATACGGCTTTATTCTGTCGATTCTGCGAAACCCGCAGGATGCAGAAGAGATCATGCAGGAGACCTATCTGAAAATCTGGACTTCTGCTGCGGGCTATAAATCTCAGGGGAAACCGCTGGCCTGGATGTTTACCATTGCCAGAAACCTCTGCTATATGAAGTTCCGGGATCAGAAAAGGGAAGCCGATATTGGTCTTTCTGACCTCTCAGAAGGAGAATTGGGAGAGTTCTGTCCGCAGATAGAAGATGCTGCCGACAAAATGGTGCTTAAAGCAGCGCTCCATATCCTGAACGAAGAGGAACGGCAGATTGTGCTGTTACATACAACAGCAGGCATGAAACACAGGGAGATTGCAGCGGATCTGGAGATGCCGCTGGCAACTGTGCTGTCCAAATACAATCGTGCCATGAAGAAATTACAGAAACATCTGAGAGAGGAGGGAGAACATTGACCGATCACTCAGACTTACAATGGAATAATGATGAGATAGCGAAACATCTGAAATCGGCAGTGGATACCCTGACTCCCGATATATTAGATAAAATCGATCTGACAACACCTCAGGAAATCCATATCGGACCGTCAAAGGTGACGAGGATATACCGGAGGATGCGCACAGCGGTAACCGTAGCTGCGGCATGCCTGTGCGTAGCCATTTTGGGTACGGGAGTAGCCATATATCAGAACGGAAGAGTTGAATCGGTTATTGGAATCGATGTCAATCCCAGTATCGAGCTTTCAGTGAACCGTAATGATAAGGTACTGAAGGCGGAGCCGCTGAACAGCGATGCCGAAGAGATCCTGGACAACATGGATTTAGAACATGTGGATGTGGACATCGCGGTAAATGCACTCATCGGATCCATGGTACGTCATGGTTATTTAAGTGATTTGGACAACGCCATACTTGTAACGGTAGCCAATGATGACCGGCAGAAGGCTTCCGAACTGCGCCAGAATGTCGTGGTTGATATTGAGGCCTCATTGGAGGAACACAAGGTACAGGCTGTTGTCTATGATCAGCAGGCCCCTGTCACAGGCGAAGTCAGGGAGCTGGCGCAGAAATATGGAATTTCTTATGGTAAGGCATACTTTCTGCAGGAATTAATTGATGAAAATGATCTCGGCGAAGAGGACATGGAAGCATTCGCCGGAATGACGATGGAGCAGATAGCAAAAGAAATCACCGACCGCGCTTATACGGTGCGCAGGGAGGATGACGGGGAACCGGCTGGGGAAGACACCCTGGGACCAAGCAGCTCCGGACGCGAGAGCAGTACCGCTTCCCGAGCGGAGACAACAGAAGAATCCACACAGGAAAGTTCGTCTGAGCTGCCGTCATCGGAGACAGCTCCAACTCCGCCGCCTACTGAGCCTCATACGACCGCGCCCGCGACATCAACGGAAGCGGGGGAGGAGCCGCAGGAAGGCCAGTCGGGCAAAAAAGCCAAGATCGATTATGTGGATTTTGAAGACGGAAAACTGAATGTCGTATTTAAAGGCAAGGTGAAATGGAAGAACCCGACTGTTTCAGTAAAGGATGAAAACGGCGGAAGCTATTCGGCCATGATCACCGACACCAGTTCCGATTCCTGTGAGATTTCGATAAAAGGCCTGGAGGGCGGTGCCGATTATGAATTTATTCTGGCCGGCGTGGCTCCGAGAGACGGTGGCTCCTATGCAAGCATTAAGGGATACTTCGATACGCCGGATATTGCCGATGAGGTGACGGAAGGCGATGAAGAGGAAACGGAGGAGACGAAGGAGAGCCAGAAACCGGAAGAAACTGCAGCTCCGGCAGAATCCTCCGGCATACCTGAGACGCTTCCGGCAACTGAACCGGAGAATACCAGCCTGCCGGCAGGGGAACAGACCGTCCCTCCGGCCCAAAGTGAAGCGGCCGCCGGATAGTATTAGAACGAATTCCACATTTTGTTTAAAAAATTACAAAAAATGCTAAAAAAGCCTTGACGAAATCCATCAATATGATATAATAGATTCCGCAGCCGACATAAAACAGACTGCGGAATCTTAATAAAGATTGGGCCATCGCCAAATGGTAAGGCAACGGACTCTGACTCCGTCATTTTCAAGGTTCGAATCCTTGTGGCCCAGCTGCTGAAAAGAGAAACCCCATATCGCGTAAAAGCGGTACGGGGTTTCTCTTTTTTATGATGACGGTGACCTGTGTGCGCAAGTGCCGTAAGACTCCTAACTCCGGGAAAGTCCGTACTGCAAAACCGGCGGCACGGACTTTCCCGGAAATCAGTTTTGAGCGTGTTTGAAAATTACTTTCCTCCGGAGTTTTTTCTCCGGGAGAAAAAGCCTGTCTTTTCTTTTGCCGGTGGATTCAAACGCTTTTTTGCCGGGGATTCTGCCGGAGCTTTTTTCAGAGAGGTGACGGGTTTTTCCGTCGGAGCTTTTTTCTGCGGATTAACAAGTTTCCCGGCCGGAGTTTTTGACTGGGTATTCGCCCGTTTTTTTGTCTGACTGCCGCTTTGGGCTTTTGTCTGTGATTTTACGGAACTCTTTGCCGTAACTCTTGAAGGGCGCGGCTTCGTCTCTTTCGGAGGAACGGCAAATACTGCCATAGGATAAGGATGTGTATCCACGACAGGAATCGCTTTCCCGGTAAGTTTTTCTATATCCTTGACATATGCCTTCTCTTCAATGTCGCTGAAGGAAATAGCCCGTCCGCCCAGCCCGGCCCGTCCGGTTCTTCCGATGCGGTGGACATATGTCTCAGGAATATTGGGAAGATCAAAGTTAATGACACAGGAGAGTTCTTCGATATCGATGCCCCTGGCTGCGATATCCGTAGCCACCAGGACCTGAATCTCGCCCGATTTAAAATGGCTCAGGGCCGTTTGTCTGGCTCCCTGGGATTTATCTCCGTGAATAGCGGCGGCGCTTATCCTGTTTTTTACTAAAAATTTAGCGACACGGTCGGCGCCGTGTTTTGTCCGGGTGAAGACAAGAGTGGATGTGATGTCCTCATGATTCAGGAGATATACCAGCAGAGAGCGCTTATTCTCTTTATCCACATAATACAGGGAAGCATCGATGATATCTACGGTTGATGAGACAGGGGTAACCTCTACTCTGGCCGGATTATGGAGAAGCTTATCTGTCAGCGCCTGGATTTCCGCGGGCATGGTTGCTGAGAAAAGCAAGGTCTGTTTTCTGACCGGCAGCAATGAGATAATTTTTCTTACATCATGGATAAATCCCATATCCAGCATACGGTCTGCTTCATCCAGAACAAAAATTTCCACATGAGCCAAATCAACGAAACCCTGTCCGACTAAATCATTAAGCCGGCCCGGTGTGGCAACCAGTATGTCTATACCGCGGCGCAGCTCTTCAATCTGGGGATTTGCGGAAACTCCGCCGAAGATGACGGCACATCTGACGGAGGTGCGGGAGCCGTACTCCTTAAAATTCTCGGCAATCTGCAGGGCGAGTTCCCTGGTAGGTGTAAGAATCAGGGAGCGTATTACCCTTTTTGAATATTTTTTTTCGGACGGCTTCATCAGATTTTGTATAATGGGAAGCGCAAATGCGGCTGTTTTTCCGGTGCCGGTCTGGGCACAGCCCAGCACGTCCCGGCCGGCCAGCACATGGGGAATGGCCTTTTCCTGAATAGGGGAAGGGCTTACATAGCCTTTTTCTTCCAGCGCTTTTAATAGCAGGGGGGATAATTGCAAATCTTTAAAATTCATATAATGGTATTTTCCTTCGCTTCTATGACTAATCAATTGTGAACTCCTTATATTATCACAGAACGGTGATAATTACCAGAGCGAGTTTTTAAACGGCAAAAAAACGCCGTTTCGCGCCGCACAACTCGGGATTTTCGCAAAAAACAGCGAAAACACCTCACGGAATACATCATGGCTGAACTGTTACCCTGCTCACTCCGCGCACAGGTCACTGCCTTCAATTAATTACAGTTTTTAAGGTAAGACACAAAATCACGGACCGCTTTTTCCGGCGTTGCCCAGGAAGTGACAAAACGGATAGCCATATCTCCGTTATCGAATACACGCTCCGTCTCAAATGTATATTCCTTCGCCAGAGTTTCCGCCAGTTTTGCGCTGACAATAGGAAATATCTGGTTGGAGGCAGTGTCGGAGAGGAAGGAAAAACCGCAGTCTTTGAAACCGGCTCTGAGAATGCCGGCCATCTCGTTGGCATGCTGCCCGAGCTCATAGTAAAGTCCGTCGGTGAAGAGCGTCTCAAATTGCAGCCCCAGGAGCCATCCCTTAGCCAGCATCGCGCCTCTCTGCTTTAAATGGTAACGGAAGTGGGATTTCAGCTCCGGATTCACGATTACCAGCGCCTCACCGAACAGCGCTCCATTCTTCGTGCCGCCGATATAGAACAGATCTGTAAGCGCGGCCAAATCCTCCAGCGTGATATCATTAGCGGCATTCGTCAGCGCCGAGGCCAGTCTGGCGCCGTCCAGGAACAGATAGAGATGGTTCAGGCGGCATAAATGGCTCAGCTCTTCCAGTTCCTGTTTTGTATACTGTGTTCCCAGCTCAGTTGTGTTAGATAGGTAGACTAATTTAGGATGTACGGTAAACTCCGCATTGTGCTGCCGGATGAGCTTAGAAACTTCGGCGGCGTGGATTTTTCCGTCGGCCGACGGTATGGTGAGAATCTTATGTCCGGTAGCTTCCACGGCTCCCGTTTCGTGGCAGTTGATATGGCCGGTTTCGGCGGAGATCACAGCCTCATGAGGGCGTAAGGCCCTTGCAATTGCCAGCAGGTTGGTCTGAGTGCCGCCGGGAATAAAGTGGACATCAATATCCTCCCGTCCGCACTCTTTCCGAATCAGTCCGGCAGCTCTTTCACAGTGTCCGTCTTTTCCGTATCCCGGATTTTGTTCCAGGTTTGTATTCATCATTGCTTCCAAAATGCGCGGATGCGCACCTTCGCTGTAATCGTTGGCAAAACTGTACATGTTGTTCCTCCTTGTTCTTTCATACATTTATTTTATTTTGAGCGATTGAGGGGAGGTTGTCAAGTAGTTTAGCCACGCAGGTGGGGACGCTGCCGGTATGGACAGGTCAAAAAAGTATAAAAAACAGAAGATAAAATTGAATTTACTCCCCCGGATGTAATTGTTAAAATCATTATAGAAAATACATAAAAGATTTTAAAATCTCAACCAAAAATTATGCATAATTATCAGTAACCGTTCGGCCGGAAGTATGGATCAATGTAACTGTTCGGCCGGATATATGTTTCAGCCATGAAAAGGAGAAGGAGCGATACGATGAAGAGAATGAAGGAAATGAGAACATGGAAGAGAACGGCCGGATGCTTTTTAGCGGCAGTCATGACAGCGGGACTGCTTATGGGATGCAGTACGCAGGGCGGCGGGGCGGCCCAGGCAGAGACGAATCAGGAAGCGGCCGGGGATGATACAAAGGCAGCTGCCGGGGAGGCTGTCACGGAGGCGGTGAAGGCGGCCGGGGATAAGAGTGAGAAGATTACAATCGGATGGGCGATGGCATATTTTGACCATCCGGTCTATCAGCTTCTGATGCAGGGGGCGCAGGAGATAGCAGACGGTTTGGATGGCTGTGAACTGATTTTTGCAGATGGAAAGAATGACGCGACGACACAGGCTTCACAAATTGATACGTTCATCGCCCAGAATGTGGATGCCATCATTCTGACGGCGGCCGTATCGGATCCGATGCTTCCGTCCATTAAGAAGATTAATGATGCGGGCATTCCTCTGATTATTGTGGATCGCAGGATTTTAAAACAGGGCCAGGATGTTACCTGGGAATGTTATGTCACCTGGGATATGGTGCTTTCCGGAACACAGGGGGCAGAGCAGACGATAGAGGCGCTGGGCGGAGCAGGTAATGCGAAGGGTAAAGTCGTTGTGGTAGAGGGAACGGCGGGAGCCGGGTCCACCATTGACCGCGGCGGCGCTTATTATTCCAAGCTGGAGGAAGAGCCGGGCATTGAAGTCATCTATAAGGTAGACGGTGATTTTGACCGGACCAAAGGAATGGAAGTGACGGAGACAATTCTTCAGAGATACCCGAATGAAGGCGATTTTCAGGCGATTTATTATATGAACGATGAGATGGCGCTGGGAGGACTGCAGGCTGTCGAGGCTGCCGGACGCATGGGCGAATTTCAGATCATCAGTGTGGACGGTGAGAAGGAAGCGCTGGATGCGGTCCGGGCTGGAAAAATCAATTACGAGGTTATGTTTAAACCGGACGAGCAGGCGGTAGCCGTAGAAGTGGCATATAAATTGGCGAAAGGTGAGAGTGTAGATTACAGTAATATCCAGTATAAGGGAACGCCGATCGAAGTAACGGAGACAGATGACGGTTTTACCTGGCTGCGCCCCACCTGCTACAAGATTGACAGTACAAACTGCAACGAACCGGAGTTTCAGGGGTGGTAAGGAGGAAACTTATGAGTACCGATACGATTGAACAAGAACCTTTACATTATCAGATGTGCCAGAAGCCGGAGCGGACCGAGCGGATAGACCGGCTCTATGAATATGTGGGGGCCTCCCGGGTCGGCATGTGTATGGAGCGCGGAAGGATCATAACGAAGGTATATCAGGAGAACCGTGCGCTTTTGCCTATACAGCTGAGGGCTGTTTCCCTGAAGGAAATACTGAATCATATGTCGCTCTATATCCTTCCGGGCAGCCTCTTAGCGGGAAACCAGGCAAGCAGGCCCAACTATGCCCCGCTGTTTCCCGAATATGCGGTGGACTTCCTGGAGGAAGAATTTATCGGCGGATCGCCTTATTATCCGGACGAGAGACCGGCGGACCGGATCGAATACCGCCGATCGGATATGCCGGAGCTGGAGGAGATAATCCGGTTCTGGAAGGGAAATACCCATAAGGACCGTCTCTATGCGAATCTGCCGGCGGAAGCGATATCGGCGCAGGATGACGTGGGAGCCGTCAATATCGTGAATTTCATGCATGGCGGCTGCGGTCATCTGACGCCTCCATGGCCATGGCTTTTTACACATGGACTGAAGGAGGTTATCAGGCTTTGTGATCAGCATATGGCAGAACTGGAAATGTGGACTGTGGAGGGAATCGAAAAGCACCGCTTTTATCTGGCGGCTAAGACTGTATGCCAGGCGATGATAGATTACGCCCACCGCTACCGGGATCTGGCGGCGGAGCTGGCTGAACAAGAGCCGGACGCTAAGCGGGCAGAGGAACTCAGGGAGCTGTCAAGGATCTGCGGAAAGGTGCCGGAGCATCCGGCGGATACCTTTCATGAGGCGCTGCAGTTTATGACCTTTGTCCAGTTTGGCATCCAGATAGAGGATAATGCCCAGGGCATCAGCCCGGGAAGATTTGATCAGGTGATGATTCCGTACTACCGAAAGGACGTGGAGGAGGGAAGACTCACCAGAGAATCCGCAGTGGAGCTGATCCAGAATTTCTTTGTACTCTTATCCACCGTGGAGCGGATGCGTTCCTGGGATGATACGGCGTATTTCAGAGGAAAACCGATTTTCCAGAATCTGACGACCGGCGGGATCGATCCGGCAGTGGTATCTGTATTGGGCATCGATATAATCAGCATTCAGATGCTTTTGTTAATCATGCATTTTGTTGTAGCTTGGAACTATTTTAAAATGCTTTTTATTTTGGCGGAACGGTATGTCCTGCTGGGAATCTTTTCTTATACCGCACCATTGGCATTTGCAGCTGGCGGTTCAAAATCCACAAATAATATTACCACCACATGGGTGAGGATGTTTGGTGGACAGATATTGATTATCATACTGGACGCGTGGTGTCTGAAGATGTTCCTGTCGGGCTATGGTAACTTAATGTCCAGCAGTTATGGATTTACGAAGTTTTTTGCGGCAACCATGTGTCTGATTGGATTTTGTAAGATAACCGCGAAGCTTGATAGTTATATGGCTTCTCTGGGAGTGAATCTGGGCAGAATCGGAGGCGGCCTTAGTGGTATGGGCGCGCTTCTTATGGCAGGCCGGCTGCTTCATATGGGAGGCAGCGGTGGCAGAACAGGAGGTGGAAACCAGGAAAAGGGAGCCTCCCTCATGGGATTCGGCACAGGAAAACCAATTCCAATGGGAAGCGGTTCTCCGAACTTTGGGGTGGCTGGTATATCCGGTATGCGGAATGGCTCCAATATTGGCGGTATGAATGGTGGAGTGAATGCCGAGGAAAAACCAGAACCAGGGGAGGACTTTGGCTGGCATGGGGCTGAAAATGAATTTGACAGTGGAATGCCTGGTACTGAGAGTGCAAATGCCCCCTTTGGAATGCCGGATGAATCCGATTTTGATGCACAAGAAGGTTCCTTTGACGGGATGGAGAGTAGGGAAGGTATGGATTACCCTGGCTTTAATTATGATGAGGATGTACCTATGGATAGTTCTTATGATGAGGCAGGGGAAATTCCCGGAATGGGATATGGAAAAGATGGGCCGTTTGGAGCCTCCCTTGATGAGCCTGAAGAAGCGTTTGAATCTGAAATCGGAATGGACGAAGGCAATATTTCTGGCTTTGTAGGAGCAGAACCGGGTGCCGGTATGGAGGTATCAGGAGAGACTGGTGGAATTACCGGAATGCAGGATGGCGGGCAGGAAGCAGAACCAGGTGCAGGAATGGCAGACACTGGTATTCTTTCATATGATAGTGAATCCGCACAGGCAAAAGAACATGCAGGAACATTACCTGGTGGAGCAGAAGCCTTGGCTGCAGATTATGCAGGTGGTTTGGATAGCCCGGCATCTTCTGTACAATCTGGTCTGCCGGGAACCAGTACGGCAGGAGCCGGCATATCGGATACTGATACCGCAATAAACGAAATGGCAGGTGGTGGCGCCATGGACGAAGGTCAGCCCCATAGCATGGGAATGGGTGGCAGTGTTTCCAATGGTGCTGGTGCTGTCTCAGGCGCTGAAAGTATGCAAGAGGTCAAAGGTGTATCCCAGGGCGGAATACAGAGCGGTACAGTTATGGAAACTGGTACCGGAACTTATGGTCAATCCGGAAATGGCAGTTCTGATGAAAATTATGGTTCTTATCTTGCGGAGCGTGATGGAGAACGGTATATGCGTTATGATGCCAGTCGGTTTGAAAAACCACAGGGAGCCTATCAGACGATACATGAAGATGGAAAAACCTATTACGAACTTCCGGAAAAGGAACAAGCTCCAGCGGTTTTACCGGAAACAAAAGCGGTTTTGGAAAAGAACGGCATGATACGTCTGGAGAAAGTATACAAGGTAACTCCTCAAGAGAGAGGCGCACCGAAGCAAGCACCGAAAAAGAAACCGGAGAACAAAAGAAATGCCGGAAAGAGGTATACGGGCAGAAAAAGAGAAAAAAGATAACAAACAGCCGGTCTAAATGGGACCGTCTGATTTATAGGAGAGAGAATGAACGAGGAACGGAGCAATGAGCCGCTTGACAAAGCGGCAGAAACGGCTGCCCGAATCGTTCGGGCAGCGGGGCAGACAGAAAAAATTGCACATTCAATTCAAGCGGCACATGCCGCGGCTGGGGCTGCCAAAGCCGGAGGCGTGACCAGCGGCGCCACTGTGGGAACCGCGTTCGGGGGACCGCTTGGAACATTAGTCGGCGCTTTGCTTACAAGTAAAACCGTTTGGAAAGTAATAGGTTCTATCCTGCTTGCAATCCTGCTTTTTGTATATTTGCTTGTAAATTCTGTCAGCCTTATTTTTATGTATCTCGGCTTTGCAGATGCGGATGCATATGTGTCCCAGGCTCGCACCGCAGAATGCAATAACATAAAAATACAGATAGAGGCTCTTTTTGCCGCTGATCCGGATTTTGAGTCAGAAATATATGGTTTGGTCGAGGCCCTAAGAGATAAAGCAGTAGAGGAAATCCGGGCTGACTATGATAATAACCAGAGTGGATATGATGGATATGAGGTGGACGATGAATATGAAACAGTCCTAAAACCCAGATTGAGCCAGTATCTGGCTGTCCTGATGGAAGAATTCTGGAGCGGGAAACAGATAGAAGGATTTAATGGGTACGGTACAGGGGGAGGGACAAGCAGTCTTACCAGTGCGTACGATGAATATTTTACGCTTGCATCTGCCACTTATCAGGTGTCGGAAGTGTTGTTAAAGGCTATGGCAAAAGCAGAATCCGATTTTAATCCAAATTGTGTATCCAGTGCAGGTGCTATCGGAATTATGCAGCTTATGCCTGAAACGGCATCGAATCTGGGCGTTACTAATCCCTACGATCCTAAGCAGAATATTATGGGAGGAGCCAACTATATCTCACAGCAGCTCGCAGCTTTTTCTGTTTATCCGAATGGGCTGGAATTGGCGATTGCTGCATATAACGCGGGGCCAGGCGCTGTGAAGAGAGCAGGGTATCAAATTCCCCAAAATGGAGAAACACCAGCCTATGTGCAAAAGGTTCTGGGATATATGGGAGAGGGTGGCGGAAACACGATACCGGGAATCACACAGACCGATTCGTCCATATCGAAAGTGCTCTTAAAATCCTTTATTGATGAAAAAGAGAGCGCCTTTTTTGATTGGGCAAAGACAGGAACACATACAGAAACCATTGGTTCCGGCGATGAGGAAGAAGAAATTGAAATTGTGGACTATTCTATTGTGGTAAAGTTGAATCCACATTTGTCTTTAACAGGAACCGGATATAGTTTCCGTTATGTGACGGACCCAAATAGCTTTAATAACGTGCTGAAGCTGTTCCAGTTAGTTCAAAATGGGAAGGACGGGGCACTGGATATACTGTTTAAGGCCGCAAGCTGGAAAAATTATATATTAGGTGCGGGAGCGTCTGGCGGTATTTATACCAGTACCATTGCTACTGGAGGAGATAAAATCATCTATGAGACAGTGCCCGGATGTGTGAGGGAAATAGTGTATTACAACCAGGGGGAGGAACCCTGGGCCTCTCTTTCCTATGGGGGAAGCACAATACGCACTTCTGGCTGCGGTCCCACAGCGCTTGCTATTGTGATTTCGACACTGACAGGTGAACAGATAACGCCTGAGCTGACAGCGCAATATGCGATGGACACCGGAGGATATGTTTCGGGACGTGGAACCAGCCATGCATATCCGGCAAATGCAGCCCGGAACTGGGGACTGTCGGTTGAACGTGTGAGACGCGGACAGATGAATCATGTGGTTGCGGAATTGAAGAATGGAAAGCTTGCGGTGGTAATCTGCGCGGAGAATACGATATCAGGAAACAGCGGACACTTTATCGTATTAACCGGAGTGACCAGTGACGGAAACATAACAATTGCCGACCCTGGGAGCCGGGGGAGGACCGGAAACCTGTACAGCCCTTCCACAATTCGGTCATACGCCAGGGATTTAAGCGATGGCGGCATATGGATTATAGGAGAGTGAAGGAATGAAGCATAAATCAAAATGGAGTTTCGTTCCCAGCCTTGCACTCAGCCTGGTTCTTGGCATTTCCGGAGTTTGCAATGCCGATGGTCTGGTGGGTGCAAAAGGAGAAACAATGTGGGATGAAGAGTATACCGATACAGATACAGGGAAGGGGATGCTGGCTGTCCGGTGCCAGGTGTTTCAAGGGTTTCAGGGTGCAGTCACCATTTATTTTACCGGACTGACAGGAGGAAGGGCATTTACTGTGTCACTTGATAAAGATGTTGGTTATATAGCGAATTTGTCGCTAGCGGGAGAGCGGTACAAAGTAACTGGAGTCACGGCCATATCAGAACTACGGGAATATGACTGCCATGTAGAGCCAGATACTGTTTGCGTGGAGGCTGGCAGGATTTCTATCTGCAAGGTGTTTGTGAATCCAGGCAGTATCCAGAAATTTCCAGAAGAAACAGAAACGCTGATGACAGAGCAAGCTGAAAAACAAGAAATAATAGAGAGGAAAAAACAGGAAGAACAGATAAAACCAGCCGTGGAGGAAGAGATGCTTAAAACAGAGCCGGACCGGAGGCAGATACCAGTTTTGGGTATTCTTGGCATGGCATTAATCCTAATCTGTGCCGGCAGCCTGTTTTATTTAAGAAAACAGGATAAATAGGAGGGGAACGGGTAATGAATGAGAATAACCGGATTGATATTTATACAATCCCACCCAATTTTGCTGAGGAGGGGACAATTCTTTCCGGGCGGATAAAAACTAGAAATGCATTTGAAACGGCACTGATTCTCGCGGGATTGGTGCCGCTTATTATGTCACTGAGTGTTACGGGAAAGACAAAACTATACATCGGCATGATAGTCCTGGTGCCGGTTATAATCCTGGCTATCCTGGGAGTTCAGGGAGAAAGTCTATTTGCATTTATCGCAAGCTTTTTCAAATTTTTAAAGCGCCGCCGTAGCCTGTCTGTGCCGGATGAGAGATACCGCTTAGAACAGAGCAGGAAAAAAGAAAGGTCAGAGAGAGGAGGGAAGATAAAGCGTGAAAGAGGGAAAAAGCACAGAAAACCAAAGAAAAGCCTGGAGGCGGGAACTCCGGAGAGTCAGAAAGAAACTGATACAGGAGCAAAAAAGAAGAAAACCAAAGCAAAATGGAGAAAATGCTCCCCAAAAACAGAAGAGGGAGAAAGTCACAGCAGCGAAGCAGGAGGAGTTCTATGACCTGCCTTATACAAGAGCCTCTAAAGAAATTCCAATTGAATCAATCCGTGACGGAGTCATTTACACATCGGATGGCCGTTATGTAAAAATCGTTGAGGTTTTGCCAATTAACTTCCTGCACCGGAGCGCCAGCGAACAGCGTAACATCATTTATTCTTACATAGGCTATTTAAAGATAGCTCCCCCGGAACTACAGATAAAATCCATCTCAAAAAAGGCAGATATCGGCCTCTATGTTGAGGCGGTGAAGCAGGACATTGAGGCAGAGCCAGATGGACGGTGCCGGATGCTTCAAAAAGATTATATTAAGCTTCTGCGTTCGGTCGGCTACCGGGAAGCGGTAACCCGGAGGTTTTTTCTGGTGTTTTCTGTGGACAGCAGGCGGGGAACAGAGTCTGAAATCGCAGCAACATTAAACTCTTACGCACAGACAGCAAAGAAATATTTATATCAGTGTGGTAATGAAGTTGTAATATCAGATAATCCGACACAAGATACGGTGGAAATGCTGTACCTGTTGTTAAACAGGAAAACCAGCACCACAGTCTCTCTTTCCCAGCGGTTAAATCAGGTGGCCGCGTGGTATATCCGCGAGAATGGGGAGGAAAGTACCGGCCGGATTCCGGTTGCGGAATACTTTGCGCCCGAAAGTCTGGATTTCAGGCATGGGAATTATGTAATCATGGACGGAGTATACCATACATATCTCTTTGTCCCATCGGCCAGGTACCGGAATCGGGTGCCGGCCGGCTGGCTGTCCCTTCTTGTCAACGCGGGAGAGGGGATTGACGTGGACCTTTTTTTATATAAACAGGATAAGGTTAAGACCATTGAGCGCATTGGAAGGAGAATACGGCTGAACCGCTCAAAAATCAAGGATGCCTCCGATACCAATACTGATTTTGATGATCTCGCAGAGTCAATCCAATCCGGATATTATCTGAAAAATGGACTCGCGGCAAATGAGGAATTTTATTATATTGCTATCCTGATAACCGTAACTGGATACAGCGCAAAGGAAGTGGAGTGGAGGGCTAAGGAAATGAGGAAGCTCTTAAATGCCCAGGATCTGGATACAGTTTCCTGCCTGTTTCAGGAGGAGCAGGCATTCTTGTCCGCCCTGCCACTGTTGAAGCTTGAGAAAAGCATTTATGAGCGCTCTAAGCGGAATGTTTTAACGTCTGGAGCTGCGAGCTGCTATCCCTTTACCTCGTTTGAGATGTCTGACAAGGACGGCATATTGATGGGGGTGAATACTGCAAACAGTTCATTGGTAATTGTGGATATTTTTAATTCATCCTTATATAAAAATGCGAATATTTCTATCATGGGAACAACCGGTGCGGGGAAAACTTTCCTGCTCCAGTTAATGGCCTTGCGGATGAGAAGAAAAAACATACAGGTTTTTATTATAGCGCCGGACAAGGGACATGAATTTGCCAGGGCATGTACCAATATCGGAGGCGAATTTATTAAGATATCGTCATCTTCAAAAAGCTGTATCAATGTAATGGAAATCAGGAAAAAAAATAAGGAAACAAATGCAATCCTGGACGGGGCGGTCATGGAATATTCTGAACTGGCGGCGAAAATCCAGGACCTACATATTTTCTTTTCTCTTCTGATTCCCGATATGTCTCATGAGGAAAAACAGCTCCTGGATGAAGCTTTGGTGCTGACTTATCAGCAAAAGGGGATTACCCATGAGAATGAAAGCCTGATTGACTCTGAAAACCCGGAACAATATAAAGAAATGCCGGTTTTGGGGGATGTTTACAATGAACTAATTAGGAAGCAAGAAACCAAGAGACTGGCAAATATTCTGAACCGTCTGGTGCATGGCTCCGCCTCCAGTTTCAACCAGCAGACCAATGTGGATCTGAAGAACAAATATATTGTATTAGACATATCAGAGCTTACCGGGGACTTGTTGCCAGTGGGAATGTTCGTGGCGGTGGACTATGTATGGTCTAAGGTAAAGGAGGACCGGACAGAAAAAAAGATGGTATTTCTGGATGAGGTCTGGCAGCTGATTGGTGCTTCCTCCAATGAACTGGCGGCGGAATATGTTCTAGAGATTTTTAAGATAATCAGAGGTTACGCAGGCGGAGCAGTGTGTGCGACACAGGATTTGTCGGATTTTATGGCGCTTAAGGAGGGAAAATATGGTCGTGGCATTATCAACGCTACAAAAACTAAAATAGTCCTGAATCTTGAAAATGACGAAGCAAAAAAAGTACAAGAACTACTTCATTTGTCTGACGCGGAGCGGATGGAAATTGTTCATTTTGAGCGAGGGAAGGGGATGATTTCTACGAACAGTAATAATCTTACATTGGAATTTCGGGCAAGCCAGCTTGAAAATGATTTGATTACCACGGATCGGAAAGATTTGCAGAACCTAAAGGAACGGCTTGAAAAATTCGGGAACCATGCATATGGAAGGATGGGAGGATAACTGGATGGCGGTATATGTTAGCCCTGAGGCCATGGAGGAGAGGACATTAATGGTAATACGCAAGTATAATGTTCTTTATATGGAACAGCTTTTGCATTTTTTTGAGGGGGAAGAAAAGGCTGCGGGAAAAGCAGTGTCGAGGCTTTTAAAGAACAGGCAGATTTACAGAAATCCTTATACCGGTCTTCTTGCCTCCAATGAATTTGCGTATTCGCTGAAGGACGAGGGAACAATACAAAGTCTTTGGGTATTAATCGATATGATGCATAAACGGGAAGTGGACGGCCATTATCTGGCGGTAAAAGAGGATTTTCCAGTAAGAATCTTGTTTTTCTGTGGGCAGGATATCTACGATATTATTTATATTGGAATTGGTGATTTAAAGCTGGTTAATGGTATGTTTGTTAAAAGCAGGCGCTCAGAGGAAAATAACATTATTGTTTTGGAGGATAAAGTGCTGATTGGCCAGATAGAGGTACCTGGAATCATTGGTTTTTGTGTTGTGAAAGAGGGTGGAGAGGTCGAATATTATAGAAAAAGGACATGAATTTGAGATTATGGAGCTATTGGAACATCAGCTTTTGGAGGTTCAGAGAGTTGCAGGAGTGGTACAGGATAAACTGGCTGAGGCACAGAGTGTAAAAACACTTTATGATCGTAGCGCTTCCAGTTTTCAGTATGGACGATTGTTAGATTGTATGATGGAAGCTTCTGAACATGCTGAATGTCTGACAGACCGGCTGCGGGGATTTGTATTAAGAAATACATTTAACAGTCCTCTCAAAGAGGATTATTGTCTGAAACTAGTACAAATCCATGAAATTCGTGTGGAATATGAGGATTGCATATTGAAAGCAGAACTTCCAATGTTACTGCCCCACCGTAAAAAAAAATATACAGACTATATCTATAAACCTTTTTTTCTGGCACTGCAGAATTGGTGTGAAGAGCGTCAGCAGCAGGGGAAGGAAATTCCTGTATACGAGAAGGCAACGGTCTGTTTTATTCATGAGTATGATAAAAAAATGCCGGAAACCAGGATTCGGGACCATGACAATATAGAGGAAAAGCAGGTCGTGGATGCTTTGGGTATGTACTTCCTTGTATCAGACAGCGGTCTGTATCTGGACACTTATCATACTACCACATTGGGGGAACGGGATTGCACGTTCCTTTTTTTGATGGAACGTAACCGGTTTCCTAAGTGGATTTGTAAAAGAAACCACCTGGACATCATATCGAAAAATCATCTGAATCCCACCACAGGTTTTTCGACAGGGTAAGATTTTGGTGAGAGCCATTAAAAACGTACCTAAAGACAAAAAAGGGGAGATTCATTCTACCCAGGGATGGAGAGGACAGGGTATGAAAAGGAACAAAACGGAATAAGAAGAAGGGGACAGATATGAAAATAGATAGAAAAGATGAACTTCTGTTACTTATAGCAGTCAGCGGAGAAATACCGTCAGATTGGGTTGGCCGTGCAGTCGGTTCCGAATCTTATGCCGCTGCGCTTTTGACCCGATTGAAGCGGGAGGGAGAAGTTAAACTTCGGAGTAAAGACGGTGTCAGAGGTTATCTGCTCCGAAATAAAGCTAAACAGTATCTACTGGTTCATTATGGGGATGATGTGCGGCTCTATTTGTCCGGAGCCAACTCCACCAATCATGTGAAGAGTGAACCAGAGAAGCGGTTGAGGCTTCATCGCATGAGCATGGTATGGATTTACTTTCATCATGCTGGGATACGGATTTTTCAGAGTGAAAAAACGGAACTGTTCCCTGTTTTCCATCAAGCTCCGTTCAGAACACCTGATATCAAAGGCAGTGCTCCGGTATCTTATTATGGGACAATGGAATGGAAACAGGCAACCGATATGGAAATCAAGGGGTCTAGGGCCTGCGGAGTACTGGCCGCAGAACGATTTTACGTAGTATATAATATGTTGGACAGTCTGATGAAATGGGTTCCAAAGACAGAGCGGAATGTAAGGAGCCGGCTGGAGTTGCGTCTGCGCAGAAACAGGGGACGCATAACAATCAGTGCTATTATGATGGGAACCGATATGGCAATAGTAAGGCGTATCTTAACCAGCATGGGTGGCTTGAAGGGGAACCTGTTTTCTTTAGATGATGTATATGAATGTTATTACTATATTCCTTTTCTAGAAGAGGCAGTAATCCAGCTAAGGTTATTATGCAGTGAAGCCGGTCAAGTAAGGCTATACCAGTTTTTATGCAAGGCGCTAAAACAGGTGAATGATAATTGCTTTACACCGGAGGCAGGTGCGGATGAGAATGGGAATCTGGTATATTTTTGTTATATGATGGATTTATGGCAGGTAAAACGGATTATGAGTCTGCCGTTAAGAAGAGGCGGCAGGGTATTCTGCTTTTCGTATCAGGCAGGTGTCCTGCGCTCCATATTGCCTGAGTGGTTTAAGGTTGAGGCCATTCGTCCTGAGAAGGTGTATCGATATCTGGGCTGGAAGGAATAGGGAAGGAGAGACCGCTATGGAACCAATCTATCAAACAGGGAATCCGACAGTTGACCGGTTGAGCCGAATTAGGCTTACCGGCAACGTGATTCCTCCGGCTTGGTACCATACCATTCTGAGAGAAACGGGAAAACCATACTTAATTGCCATTGTGATTTTATCTGATATTGTATACTGGTACCGCGCAGCGGAAGTGAGAGATGAAGGGAGTGGGCAGCTTCTGGGATACCGGAAGCGCTTTAAGGCGGACTTATTACAGCGGAGCTACCAACAAATGGCAGATCAGTTTGGAATAACAAAACGGGATGCTACTAATGCGATTGTAGAATTAGAAAAGCTGGGAGTCATCCGCCGTGTTTTCCGTACTTTGACAATCAATGGGCAGTCCATACCCAATGTTCTTTTTATAGAACTTGACGTAGATATACTTGAAAGGCTTACCTTTCCCGAAGATTATGCTGAAGAGGTTGAGAGCGTAAAGCGGGTACAAAAAAAGAGTCAAAAGAAAGCCCAAGGAACACTTACTATAGGGTGTCCCCAATTTAAGGGAGACGTGTCCCCGAAATCAGAGGAAGGTCTCTCCGATTGGAATGGGGCGTCTATATCCAAAAAAGCGAGATCTGTCTCTGAATTGGGAGAGACAAATACAGAGATTACATACAAAGATTACAACAATGAATATCCTATCTATTCATATCTGAAGGTGAAGGAGGAATTTAAAAATCAGATTGAATATGAAATTTTAAGACAGGATGTAAAGGAGTTAGAGGAATTAGAGGAATTGGTGGAGGTGGCAGTAGAGGTTCTGGTCTCTTCAGCAGATACAATCCGGGTAAATCGGGAAGACAAGCCGGCAGAACTGGTGAAGGAGCAGTACAGGCGTTTAAATATGTTCCACATCCAGTATGTGTTGACCTGTTTGCGGGAGACAGAAACAAAAGCCAGGAATATCCGGGCAGTTATGGTAACGGCGTTGTATAATTCTGTCAATACAATAGGGACGTATTACGGGAACCTGGTTAAGTATCATCAAAAAATAAAGTATAAGGAAGGGACAGAATGAATGAAGAACAAAGAAATGGGAAGAAACTCATCGCAGGGCTGTTGTGTCTGCTTATATTGGCACTTTATGCCGGAGGGGTTCTGCGCCAGTTCATGGTGGACGCCGGGCATATAAGTTTGAATCCTATCCGGTGTCTATACTTTGCGGTATCCTCTATCCATGGGATAAAAACAACGGTATTTACAATCCTTTTATTCTTTGCTTTTGCCGGGATAGTAGTATTTCAAGGAAGTATAAGCGATACCGGTGGAGAGGATAAGGAACGTAATTTCACTTACTCAAAACTGGGAACTTATGGGACGGCTGGATATATGGAGGACGCTGAACGGAGGCGTGTTTTAAAGGAGGATAAGGATATCAGGAAGGTGGAGGGCATTATTTTCGGTTTGGAGATGATGAGTGGTAATGTTCTAAGTCTGCCAGTGGATTCCAAACTGAACCGCAATATTGCCGTGTGTGGTTCCCAGGGGTCGATGAAGTCCAGGGCATTTGCCAGAAACATGATTCTTCAGTGTGTCAGACGGGGAGAGAGTATGTTTATCACTGATCCGAAGTCTGAACTATATGAGGATATGGTTGCATATTTAAAGGCACAGAGGTATACTGTGCGTCAATGGAACTTAATTGACCTTGAAAATTCCGATGCATGGGATTGCCTGGCAGAAATTGATGAGGGCGGGCTGATTGATATCTTTGCTGACGTAGTTATCCGCAACACGACAGACAAATTCGATCATTTCTATGACAATGTTGAAATGGATTTATTAAAGGCGCTCTGTCTTTATGTATACCATGAGTACAAAGATAAAGATAGAACCTTTGCAGAGAGTTATAAGATTTTAATTAACCAAAGTTTGGAAGCGATAGATGGGATTTTTGACCGGCTCCCTACTTCTCACCCAGCCAAGGGTCCATACAGACTCTTTGCCAAAGCTGAAAAGGTGAAGGGAAATGCAGTACTAGGCCTGGGAACCCGGCTTCAGATTATGCAGAATGAAAAGGTGCAGAAAATCACCAGCCATAAGGAAATTGATTTAACACTGCCTGGACGGGAAAAGTGTGCATATTTCTGTATTACCTCTGACCAGGATTCAACCTATGATGTTTTGGCTACGCTGTTTGTGTCTTTTCTCTGCATTAAGCTGATACGGTATGCTGACCGCCAGAAGAACCGGAAATTGCCGGTGCCAGTGCATTTTATTTTGGACGAGTTTCCAAATATCGGTATAGTGCCTGATTTCAAAAAAAAGCTGGCAACGGCCAGGGGCCGCAATATTGGTATGAGTATCATATATCAAAATATACCACAACTCCAAAACCGGTATCCGGATGGACAATGGGAGGAGATATTAGGAGGCTGTGACATGTCCCTGTTTTTAGGCTGTAATGATATGACTACAGCCATGTATTTCAGTAATCGTTCCGGTGAAGTAACCGTGAGCGTGTCCTCGGTTCGAAAAAATTTAAATACGGTGAGAATGAGCAATTATGTGCCGGACTATTCAGAAACCAGTTCTGTGGGAAAGAGGATGCTGCTTTTGCCAGATGAGATACTGCGCTTTCCTCTTGATCAGGCACTTGTGATTATTCGTGGACAGAGGATACTGCGTGTCAGGAAGATGGATTATACTATGCATCCAGATGCAAAAAAGCTTATTCAGGAAAAAACGGATTGCCATGTACCGGAATGGAGACAGAAAGAGGAACTGGGAACGGAAGAGGATATTAAGGTATACCAGAAGGATATTGGGGAGCAGGAATCCGGATTGGAACCGGAAATCTGGCCTGAGGGGAATTCAAAAAAGGACGATAAACCCCAAGAAGATGGAAAAAGCAAGGTTAATGACCAAAACATTCAGAAGGAACTGGGAGAGCAGGAACTGGAGAGAGTAGAGAAAGTGGAGGATTTATTTACTGATGAATGGTAGTTTGACTTTTGAAAATATGGAGTTGAAATTTCTTTTGGAACGGGAGTTCCTCATATATACGGGTTCCTTTGAGGAGGCAGAATATGCAAAAGCCCGGAGGGCGATTTTTGTTTATGAAAATGTGGACGAGTTTTATGAGGCTACGGGATGGGAGAGGGATAATCCAGAACTTCGGACTGAGGACTATCTCACCAGAAACCGAATCTGCCGCTGGTGGAATGGCCGGTTTATTTATTTTTCCAGGATTTTGTGGGAAGATGATTTGGGGACGGGGCTGGAGTGATGAAAAAGATTGTTATGGTCACACTGTGTCTCTTTGTTGTATTTTTGACTGTTCTATTGGACTGCAAATGGCAGGAGTTATATTTGGAGCAGCAGGCATTTGTAGAATTAGCGGCTTATATTGAAGAAAAAAAGAAGAATGTATTGGAGGAGGGAATAGATAATAAAACCATCAAAACTATGGCTAACAATGAAAAAATAGAAGATAAAGAGGCGAAAATCCTACCGGAATATCAGGAACTGGTGTTGGAAAATCCTGATTTTGCTGGCTGGATTGTAATTGATGATACTGCGATTAACTATCCAATCATGCAAACACTAGGAGAACCGGAATGTTATTTACACCGGGATTTTAAAGGCCATGATTCCTATGCAGGAACTCCTTTTGTGGGAAGGGGGAACCTGCAGGAGAAAGGGGACCTTTTTGTATATGGTCATAATATGAGAAATGGGACAATGTTTGCCGATTTACTAAAGTACCAGAGGAAGCCGTTTTGGAACGCCCATCGGGTCATTCAAATAGATAACCTATATGAGCATCGGGAATACCGGGTGTTTTCCGTATTCTATGCAGAAGAAATAGAATGGAGCGAAGAGGGGGGCCTGTTTTCTGATGCTGAATTTGGAAGCATGAAAAGAGAGGAATTGATTGATGTACTAATAAAGAGAGGATTGCATGAAAATCACATAATTTTAGACAATAGTGCTCCATTATTATTCCTAATTACATGTAGCTACTGGAAAGAAGATGGCCGCCTGGTTGTTGCAGCTATCCGGGAAAAATGATTGGATAATTAGAGTTTTTGAACTGCTGATAGCACTTGAATGTATAGTAGGGAGCATTGTATGGGTAACAAATGGGATTGTAGTGGCTGATAAGTGTGAGGTGATACATAACTTCAGCCAGTTACCAAGGAAAATTGCAGTGAAAAGCATTCTAACCGGCAGAAGATATTCGGTATTCCCAGAATGGCATTGCTATAATTCTGAGCAGATAGCAATACAGGCCGCAGAAAAATACAAAGAAGGGTATGTTGATATGATTTGCTAATGATATTTCTGTTGCAATAAAATATGAAAAAATATGATAGTAACACGTTGTCTACCTTCCTCATATTATATAGTACAAACTATTAAGGAGGTAAAAAAATGTTCTGCTGCAGATGTTGTTGTAGATGTTGCTGCCATAGATGTTGCTGCCCATGGTGTTGTAATTGGGGGTGGGAAAATAACTGGGAAAACAATTGGGACCCCTGTGTGAATGAAAGACGTCAAGCATATAGAGCAGGATTTAATGACGGATATAGAGTAGGATTCGAAGATGGGAGATGGAATCAGCGTCCATGCCCACGGGAAAAATTAGGATAATATAATCATGGCGGGTGCCGGAAAAACGACCCGCCTTTTATAAAATAATCGTAGAAAGGGGAGAGCCTTTTTATACCACTTTCAACGCCATAGTGGTTTAGTGTTATTACTTTGCCCTGACCAGTTCTATTGCCTCTTTACCTGTCATGTGCTCAATCTCTAAAACAAACATACATAATGGCTTCCATTCCCGTTCAATCGTCTTTTCCCGGTTTTCGTTTGAATCGTGCGGATGAAATTTTGCAGCTAATGCATGGATTGCATACCGCAAATCACTTTCTTCTGAGATAATATGAACTTTTCCAAAGGCAATTACACTTCTAAAGTAGGTTGTGTATTCCTCTGGCACGACAGAATCTTGATCGATTACACAAAAAGAAGCCTTGGGCTGTTTTCTGATTGCGTCCAGCTTATGACCGACTTTGGCCCCATGGAAATAGATCTTATTCTCATAGTATATATAGCTTAACGGAACAGCATATGGATAATCGTCTTCGCCTTGTACTGCTAACACCCCAGAGGTTCCTTTAGTGAGAATATCAATGGTTTCTTCTGCAGATAGAAGTTGCTTATTTCTTCTCATTTTTCTAAACATATTCTAGATTCTCCTTGATAAAATCTTATTTAAGCATTGAAACAAAAGGAAGCACCAAACCTTTCTATCTTCTTAGACCTAATGAACTCCCCACCGTCTAAAGCCAGAGGGATTGCGGTTGCCTTATTTCAAAAGATTATAAGCCATCGTATTTAATGTCTGCTATTGAAAGAAGCAAAAGATTCTGGAACTCGAATATTAGCTACATTATAGAACTTATATTTTTCTACCATGTGTTTTTTCATACTAATCAAAATATAACGGTAGCAATCAGCCATACCATCTGCAAAGGAAGTTACATTCCCCTCATATAATTGCCGAAGTGCGGTAATGGCTTTTTTGTTTAGAATGGAGAGAGTATGTCTCTTGGACGGATAGTAAGCAAAATGATGTCCCCATTCAAGAAGGTGATTGGTTTCGGATAGTATAACATATAAAGGTTCTAACGTGGTATGTTTCAATATGGCATCTAGAATATCTGCTAAATGAATAGAACCTGGTGAAGCAAATCTGTCTGTTAACTCGTCCAATTCTTCTCTGGTAAACCGTACTGCTGCAGCTAACGCCGCCGGACGAATAATTAATATCATTAGCTGCAAGGCGTGAAGATAACGTAATGCTTTTTCTACGTATCCAGAATTAAGAGCCAGCTGATGAAGTTTCGTATCATCAGGTTCTATGACTATAGTACCTTTACCATTTAATTTCTTTACGAATCCCCGTTGTTCGAGCTCTGACAATGCCTTTCTGACTGTCGATAAAGAGACATCGTACTGGCTAGCCAGTTGCTTTTCATATGGAAGATATACTCCAACAGAATATTCTCCAAGGCCGATTTTCAGATTCATGTCATCAACAATTTTTGAGTAATAATAATCCTGGCCGCGCATGGGATTCCACGAAAACTTCAAACCAGTTTGTGCAGGACATTTGGGCGTTGTCTCTGATAGATAATTTAACGTATGTTCAATGGAATCCGTAAGTTCCTGATATATATCAGATAACCGGTTGTACTTTGTGAGTGGATCATCGCCCTTCAATGTATCTACAATAACACTGGTTACTGACATAGATCCCTGCAAAAAGTGCTTAGAGAAATAGGGGCAGTCTTCTGCAAAGAATGCAAGCTTATTATAGAGGCCGAATGTTGAATAAAGTTCGCTGAATAAGGAATTCCCACCTATCCTTAATATATTATATCCTAGTTTAGAAGGAGAAGACCATCCTCCTGAGGCATATCCCAAACGCAATGCTTTCATAGCCTGTTTATAGTGAGGCATTATCTCCACATCACATCCCTGCAAAGAAAAAACCATAAGTGAAGGCAATATTAGAGCAAAAGTCTGATATACCTGTAAAATGCTTTCTCTTTGTTTCAAAATCTCTAAAATAGTATTTGATAAATCACAAGTATCTTTTTTTGAAACAACAATCGGAGCAAGACGAGGCTGAATATCAACCAGCCCTTCTGTCCGCAATGCGTCAAAGACACGGTTAATCGTATATCTGCTTACATGAAATTGCTCGCAATACATCCTTGAAGATAGAAGGGCATTTCCCGGAGGTATTTGACCTTCCAAAATACACTGCTTAATTTCGTTATATACAAAAGTGAATTTTGTTTCTTGTGGTTTCATAACTCGCCTCCTCTCTGCCTGAATGGTAGTGTCAAGTCTGACACTCCGTTTTTTATTAAAAACCTCGTGTTTCCAAGG
>ERZ1036412.377-NODE-377-length-36664-cov-15.605070_pt1 | contig 36664 bp, 32 predicted proteins | sample MGYA00514218_ERZ1036412 | MGnify/ENA primary metagenome ERZ1036412 (study PRJEB33795, sample SAMN09464944) | human gut metagenome | host: Homo sapiens | place: USA: Stanford, California | collected 2016-11 | study: EMG produced TPA metagenomics assembly of the...
CTCGCGACCCCGACCTTGGCAAGGTCGTGCTCTACCAACTGAGCTATTCCCGCATAATCTTCGTCTTTCGAACCGCTACTGCGTTGGCTGCCTTCATTCGCCTGAGTCACTTACTTCAGTAAGCTCCTAAGGACTCATTCAGTTGCCGCCTTGTCGCAATTCGAAATCCTGCGATTGGTGGTCTGTGCTTATAAGCACTTTCAAATTTTGGAGCGGGAAACGAGACTCGAACTCGCGACCCCGACCTTGGCAAGGTCGTGCTCTACCAACTGAGCTATTCCCGCTTGGGTGCGTCTGTGCTTAATAAGCACTTTCAAATTTTGGAGCGGGAAACGAGACTCGAACTCGCGACCCCGACCTTGGCAAGGTCGTGCTCTACCAACTGAGCTATTCCCGCAAATTTGTTGCTGTCGTAATTCGCATTTCTGCGTCGTTACGGGAGGCGCATTATACGAGAAATCCGTTTAGCTGCAACCCCCTTGAATACGTTTTTTTCGAAAATTCGTTCAAGTGATTACTTTGCAATCAAGCTGAACAATTTAGCGTCAAAAAGCCGGTGACGCAAGCCACCGGAGAACAAAATCAAAGCTTAATAAAATGTTCGCGATAGTAAGCAAGCTCAGCAACAGATTCACGAATGTCGTCCATCGCCTGATGCGTTCCCTGCTTGGTGAAGCCAGCCAGGATCTCCGGCTTCCAACGACGCGCCAGTTCTTTGAGCGTACTAACGTCAAGATAGCGATAATGGAAATACGCCTCCAGCTCCGGCATGTATTTAAACAGGAAACGACGATCCTGGCCGATGCTGTTGCCACAGATAGGTGATTTCCCTTCCGGAACCCACTCTTTCAAAAAAGCCAGCGTGGCCAGTTCTGCTTCACGATCGCCCATGGTGCTCGCCTTCACGCGTTCCACCAGCCCGCTACCGGTGTGCGTACGTACGTTCCAGTCATCCATTAATGCCAGTTGTTCGTCGGACTGGTGCACCGCAATTGTCGGTCCTTCTGCCAGAATATTCAGGTTGGCATCCGTCACCAGCGTGGCGATCTCAATAATGCGATCGCGCTCGGGATCCAGACCTGTCATCTCCAGATCGATCCAAATCAGGTTGTTTTCATTGGCACTCATGCTATTTTCCACCCTTCAGCGTCACATTCAGTGTGACTACATTGATCTAAAATTGTGTGTATCATAAATGTTTTGCCCATCATGGGCGACCAGGAGCCAGTCCGATTGAGTAAGAATAAACTCTCCAAAGGCCAACAGCGCCGTGTGAACGCCAATCACCAGCGTCGTCTTAAAACGTCCACGGAGAAGCCCGACTACGACGACAACCTGTTTGGCGAAACCGCTGAAGGCATCGTTATCAGCCGTTTTGGCATGCATGCCGACGTAGAGTCTGCTGACGGTGAAATTCACCGCTGCAACATCCGCCGTACAATTCGCTCGCTGGTTACTGGCGATCGCGTAGTCTGGCGCCCAGGTAAAGCGGCGGCTGAAGGCGTGAATGTCAAAGGTATCGTTGAAGCGGTACACGATCGTACCTCGGTACTGACACGTCCCGACTTTTACGACGGGGTAAAACCTATTGCCGCCAACATCGACCAGATCGTTATTGTCTCAGCCATCCTACCCGAGCTGTCACTCAATATTATCGACCGATATCTGGTAGCCTGCGAAACGCTACATGTTGAACCAATTATCGTACTGAATAAGATCGATCTGCTGGATGATGAAGGCATGGCCTTCGTTAACGAACAGATGGATATCTATCGCGACATTGGCTATCGGGTGTTGATGGTATCCAGCCGTACTAAAGACGGCCTGAAACCGCTTGAAGAAGCATTAACCGATCGCATCAGCATTTTTGCCGGTCAGTCGGGCGTAGGTAAATCCAGCCTGCTCAATAATCTTCTCGGCCTGCAAGAAGAGATCCTGACCAACGATGTCTCCGACAACTCCGGTCTTGGACAGCACACTACCACGGCCTCTCGCCTGTATCACTTCCCGCACGGCGGCGACGTTATCGACTCCCCTGGCGTACGTGAGTTCGGACTGTGGCATCTGGAGCCGGAACAAATCACGCATGGCTTTGTCGAATTTCATGACTACCTGGGCCATTGCAAATACCGCGACTGCAAGCATGATACCGATCCAGGCTGCGCTATCCGTGAGGCTGTAGAAAAAGGGGCCATAGCCGAAACCCGGTTTGAAAATTATCACCGCATCCTGGAAAGCATGGCGCAGGTAAAAACGCGTAAAAACTTTTCTGATACAGACAACTGACAACTAAGCTAAGCATCGCTAGAATCGTCCCCCTTTTTTCAGGATCCGGTCCACATGCCGGATCGGGAATAAATTATGGCCTGGAGGCTACCTTGTTAAACTCATTTAAGCTTTCGCTACAATACATTCTGCCGAAACTATGGCTCACTCGCCTGGCGGGTTGGGGTGCGAGCAAACGAGCGGGATGGCTGACCAAATTGGTTATCGATCTGTTCGTGAAATATTACAAGGTCGATATGAAAGAGGCGCAAAAGCCGGACACCGCCAGCTATCGCACCTTTAACGACTTCTTTGTTCGCCCGCTGCGCGACGATGCTCGCCCGATTAATACCGATCCAAACGTACTGGTCATGCCCGCTGACGGCGTGATCAACCAGTTAGGCAACATCGAAGAAGACAAATTGCTGCAGGCTAAAGGGCACAGCTATACCCTTGAAGCACTGCTGGCTGGCAACTATCAGATGGCGGACAAATTCCGCAACGGTACGTTTGTAACCACTTACTTGTCTCCACGCGATTACCACCGTGTACACATGCCGTGTAACGGTATCCTGCGTGAAATGATGTATGTGCCGGGCGATCTCTTCTCTGTAAACATCCTGACTGCGCAAAACGTACCGAACCTGTTTGCCCGCAACGAACGCGTAATCTGTTTGTTTGATACCGAATTTGGTCCGATGGTGCAGATTCTGGTCGGCGCGACTATCGTCGGCAGCATTGAAACCACATGGGCTGGCACCATTACTCCACCGCGTGAAGGCGTCATCAAGCGCTGGACCTGGCCGGAAGGCGAAAGCGAAGGGTCGGTAGCGCTGTTGAAAGGTCAGGAAATGGGCCGCTTTAAGCTCGGTTCCACCGTCATCAACCTGTTCGCACCTGGCAAAGTTAACCTGGTTGAGCAGTTGCAGGATCTTTCCGTGACCAAAATCGGCCAACCAATGGCCATCTCGACCGAGACTTTCGTGACGCCAGAGGCAGAACCGACCCCGCTGACGAAAGAAGAGATCGAAGCAGAACACGACGCCAGCCCGCTGGTTGACGACAAAAAAGACGAAAGTTAAACATAGGAATCGCTGCTGTGCGCCTGATTATCACTTTTCTGATGGCCTGGTGCCTCAGCCTGGGGGCGTACGCTGCGACGGCCCCCGATGCCAAACAACTCACCCAGGAACTGGAGCAGGCAAAAGCGGCAAAACCCGCTCAGCCAGAAACCGTCGAGGCGCTCCAGTCCGCGCTGAATGCCCTTGAGGAGCGGAAAGGCTCTCTCGAGCGCGCACAGCAATATCAGCAGGTTATTGATAACTTCCCCAAGCTGTCCGCAACGTTACGCGCACAGCTTAGTAACCTGCGCGATGAACCGCGCAATGTACCAACTGGACTCTCTACCGATGCATTAAACCAGGAGATCCTCCAGGTTAGCAGCCAACTGCTGGAAAAGAGTCGTCAGGCCCAGCAGGAGCAGGATCGCGCCCGGGAAATCGCCGACTCGTTAAGCCAGCTTCCTCAACAGCAAACCGATGCCCGCCGCCAGCTCAATGAGCTTGAGCGCCGCATTGGTACCGCCAACGGCAATTCCGCGCAGAATCAGGCGATGCAAGCTGAATCCGCCAAACTTAAAGCCCTGGTCGATGAACTGGAGCTGGCACAGCTTTCCGCCAATAACCGTCAGGAACTGGCGCGTATGCGCTCCGAACTGGCAGAAAAGCAGAGTCAACAACTCGACACTTACCTGCAGGCTTTGCGCAATCAACTCAACAGTCAGCGCCAGCGCGAAGCAGAGCGAGCGCTGGAAAGTACCGAACTGCTGGCGGAAAACAGCGCGGGACTGCCGGAAGGTATTGTCGATCAGTTCAAGGTTAACCGCGAGCTGTCTCAGGCCTTGAACCAACAGGCGCAACGTATGGACCTGGTCGCCTCGCAGCAGCGTCAGGCTGCCAGCCAAACGCTGCAGGTCCGCCAGGCCTTGAATACGCTGCGAGAGCAGTCTCAGTGGCTTGGGGTTTCAAATATGCTGGGAGAAGCGCTGCGCGCGCAGGTATCCCGTCTGCCGGAAATGCCCAAGCCCCAGCAGTTGGATACCGAAATGGCGCAGCTTCGCGTGCACCGTATGCGCTATGAGGATCTCCTCAACAAACAGCCGCAGCTGCGTCAAATTCATCAGGCCGATGGACAACCTCTGACCGCTGAACAGAGCAGTATTCTCAACGCCCAGCTACGCACCCAGCGCGAGCTGCTGAACTCATTGTTACAGGGCGGCGATACGCTGATCCTTGAGCTGACCAAGCTCAAAGTCTCCAACAGCCAACTGGAAGATGCGCTAAAAGAGGTCAACGAAGCAACGCACCGCTATCTGTTCTGGACGTCAGACGTCAGTCCCATCTCGCTCTCCTGGCCTGTCGACATCGTTCAGGATCTGCGGCGTTTGATCTCATTAGATACGTTTAATCAGTTGGGTAAAGCCAGCGTCATGATGCTGACCAGCAAAGAAACACTATTGCCGCTGTTCGCGGCGTTGGTGCTGGTTGGCTTTAGCCTCTCTTCGCGCAAGCACTTCACCCGTTTCCTTGAACGCTCGTCCGCGCGAGTCGGGAAAGTCACCCAGGACCATTTCTGGCTGACAATACGCACGGTATTCTGGTCAATACTCGTCGCTTCTCCGTTGCCGGTGTTATGGGCAACGCTCGGTTACGGGTTGCAGGAAGCCTGGCCTTACCCGCTGGCTGTTGCTATCGGCGATGGCGTTACCGCCACGGTGCCTATGCTATGGGCGGTAATGATTTGCGCCACCTTTGCGCGTCCCAACGGTCTGTTCATTGCCCACTTTGGCTGGCCACGTAACCGCGTCGCGAAAGCCATGCACTACTACCTGATGAGCATCGGACTGATTGTCCCGCTGATCATGGCGGTGATTATGTTTGATAATCTCAATGACCGGGAATTCTCCGCCTCACTGGGACGTCTGTGCTTTATTCTGATTTGCGGTGCGCTGGCGGTCGTGACCCTGAGCCTGAAACGCGCCGGGATACCGCTGTACCTCGATAAAGAGGGCAACAGCGATAACATGGTCAATAGTATGCTGTGGAATATGCTGATGGGCGCGCCGCTGATTGCCATTCTCGCTGCGGCAGTGGGTTATCTCGCCACATCGCAAGCCCTGCTGGCACGTCTGGAAACATCCGTGGCGATTTGGTTCTTATTACTGGTGGTGTATCACGTCATCCGCCGCTGGATGCTAATTCAGCGCCGCCGCCTTGCGTTTGACCGCGCCAAACATCGACGCGCCGAAATGCTGGCGCAACGTGCGCGGGGCGAAGAGGAACCACCTCATTCAACCAGCCTTGAAGGTACGATCGATGTAGATGAAAGCGAAGTGGATCTGGATGCAATCAGCGCGCAATCGCTGCGCCTGGTACGTTCTATCCTGATGCTTATCGCCCTGCTCTCGGTCATTGTGCTGTGGTCAGAAATTCATTCCGCTTTCGGCTTCCTGGAAAACATCTCGTTGTGGGATGTCACCTCCACGGTGCAGGGCGTGGAAAGCTTAGAACCGATAACGCTGGGCGCGGTGCTCATTGCTATTCTGGTGTTTATCATCACCACCCAGCTAGTGCGCAACCTACCCGCGTTGCTGGAGCTGGCGCTACTGCAACATCTGGATTTAACCCCCGGCACCGGTTACGCCATCACCACTATCACTAAGTATCTTCTGATGCTGATTGGCGGCCTGGTGGGCTTCTCGATGATCGGTATTGAGTGGTCCAAACTGCAATGGCTGGTGGCGGCTCTCGGTGTCGGTCTGGGCTTTGGTTTGCAGGAGATCTTCGCCAACTTTATTTCCGGCCTGATTATCCTGTTTGAAAAGCCAATCCGCATTGGCGACACGGTTACAATTCGCGATCTCACCGGAAGCGTGACGAAAATTAATACCCGTGCCACCACTATCAGCGACTGGGACCGCAAAGAGATCATCGTACCCAACAAAGCCTTTATCACCGAACAGTTTATCAACTGGTCGCTATCCGATTCGGTTACCCGTGTGGTGTTAACCATCCCGGCACCGTCGGAGGCTAACAGCGAGGAGGTTACGCAGATCCTGCTGACTGCCGCACATCGTTGCTCGCTGGTTATCGATAACCCGGCGCCAGAAGTCTTCCTGGTTGACCTGCAACAAGGAATTCAAATCTTCGAACTGCGTATTTATGCCGCTGAAATGGGGCATCGCATGCCGCTGCGCCATGAAATCCACCAGCTGATTCTGGCAGGCTTCCGCGAGCATGGTATTGATATGCCATTCCCACCGTTCCAGATGCGTCTGGAAAGCCTCGGCGGTAAGCAAACGGGGAGAACGTTAAGTTCTGCGGGAAGAGGCAGCCGCCCGGCGGGAAGCCTATAAACCGGAAAGTGCATTCTACATCGGCCACTTTTTGTGGCTGATTTCTTCCCGAAACTATCAGAAGCAAATCTGATATCGGATAAAAAAACGCCATAGCCAGTAGAAGACCATTGTAGCAATAACAGAATATTGCCAAAGAGAGCGCTGCCTCTTCCGAATAACAGCATAAATATATGGAATGAATAATGGTAAGGTCATTATAACACCAACTGGGCGAATATCATCATTTTCAAGGTATGTCATCACATCACAAATATTATTAATTCCTCTACCATCGATAAACCACTCTTTGTCTTGAACAGATAACATATCTATCCAAAATATGCTTATAACAAACCAGATAAAGTTAAGAACAAATGATTTCCAGCTCATCATAGACCTTTCATTATTTTCATTAAGGCGATTTTCTTTTCAAGAATACGCCGACCATATTCACTGTATTCTCTCTGATGAGATCCAATAGGTGCTGTAATGGAATCAATGATGTCTTGCTTATTTCTTTCGGTGCCGCGGTTGTATCTGGATCCTACAACAATTATCTGCTCATCGGTTAAGTTTGTGGTATCACCTATGTCAGGATAATCATAATGTATAAGGTCTCGTAAATGAAAGGCTACCACTCTAACGTTGAAACGGTCGTTTAGTAAGCACTGGGAAAGTTGGAACTGCTCAAAGGATGATAAAAGATCTGGTCGGATTCCCATAGTTCTGGCGGCAACCCCTAATTGTATAGCGACAGAACCTACTGAAGTAGAGTTTGAGTAGGTATTGCCTCCTCTCTTTGAAACAGCCTCCAGGATTTTTTTAATTTGTAGCACCACTGGTTTAAATCTTTCTGGCATTCCGCCAACCTCAGCAGCCGCAACACCGGCAAGTAACAATAAAGGTATTTGAGCCTCTCTGGCATATTGCCGAAGCATATCGCGATGGTAAATCAACCAAGATGTTTTATATAACCATAAATGTGCCGTCCCCGTACTGAACGTCCAGTTAGAAGGAAGATAATGCCATCTAAAATAATCAACACCATTCCATTTAGGAAAACCTAATTCATCAACCTGGCAAAATATAAGGTTACTCATTCTCCCCTCACTTAAACCAGCGCTTGAATCTAGACACAATACTATCAGCAAATAAAACAATTTGTGATAGAGCAAACAAAAAAATAATCACCAAAGAACACAATAATTTTATATAAAAATACAAAGCATACAAAACATAAATGCTTATTATAAATAAAAATGTTAATCCGGCTTACAGAGTAGACTGAGAGCCGGATTAAATATAAATTTGATTACTCCGTCGCCAACTGCGGCAGTTTCGCCATACGACGGCTGTAGTTCTGATAAATCGCCATCGCCAGCAGCGAGAAGAAGATCGGGCCGCCGGTCATCCACAAGGCACTGTTCCAGTCCCGGGCTTCAATTACCGGCTGGATGATGGTGAACACGTTGGCAAACGTCACCACCAGAACGACCACACCCGTTGCCAGCAGCGTCGCCGCTCGGGTTTTAAAGACAACAAACGGCCTTTCCAGACCCGGACGGGCTTTAAAGAACGGAAACGCCAGCGCCAGGAACAGATACGGCAGCGTCATGGATACGTTCGCCATCAGCGTCAGTTTGTTATAGAACGCTGAAGCCGTATCGCCACCAAATGAAACCAACAGGATAAACAGGCTCACCAGCAGGCACTGTAACCACATTGCCGTCGTCGGCATCCCTACGGCATTCAGTTTGGTCATCGGCGCGGGCCACAACGCTTTCGGCGTGCCCTGAATAATCGCTTTCAGCGGTGAGTAGCTGAGGGTGAAAAAAGCGCCGGTATAGGCAAGGAACATGGAAAGCCCGGTAATACGTGCAAACCATACGCCCATCACCATCGCAGTCTCAGGGGAAAGATGCAGCGCATTACCCAACGTCATCCCGAGGCTCTTCATCAGGATATAAGTAATATTGCCGAGGTTGACCGAGCTATTGCTTAATACCTGCTGCCAGTTGGTGCTAACGCCCCATAAAAAGATGGCCAGTGAATAACCAACAGAAATGACAATAGCGGCAAAAACAATACCTTTAGCAAAGTTCTTTTCTGGTTTTTCTGTTTTATCAACCAGTCCCCCTACAGCTTCAATTCCGCCATAAGCAAAAATGGCAAACACAACAAATGACAACATTGCCAGCCCGGACTGATATCCGGGATTAGGTGAGGAGATAAAATTAATATCCTGTGCAAAGTGGCCACCAGTTAATAACAAAATAGCGACACTCACTAACAACAGAACTAAATTAAGACACATTACGGCAATTCCGCCTACTGCCGTAATACGCGCAATCTTATTAATACCCCGGGATGCCACGCAGGTCACCAGAATCATCCAGCCGACGGCGAGCAGCCCGACAACCTGCGTAGGCTCAAGCCCTGCAATACGCCAGTGCTGCGTCATGTCTGCGCCAAACAAGAAGGTTGAAAAAGGTACCCAGACTTTCGCCGCAGTACTTACCATCCATATCACATAAGAAGAAAACCACATAAACGTGCCGATAAAGGCATAGCGCGGTCCAACGCTATTATTCATCCACGAATAGATTCCCCCCTCTTCTTTCCGATAGGCAGACCCCATTTCCGCCATCATTAAAGCAAATGGAATAAAGAATAATAATGCAGAAAATATATACCACGGTATTGCACTATACCCCATTAAATAGAATGCGGAGGGGCTATTAGCAAAACCGAAAACTGACGTAAATATCATGAGAATGAGACCTGGCAGGCTCATCTTTTTTATTGTTTGGGTCATTAAACCATCCCTTACTCTGGCAAGCGTTTAGCAAACGCCGCTCACCGGTTGGCACTGCTCTCTTTGCAGAGTTCAGCGATAAAAAAATCAACACAGAATTGATACCTAAACGATATCAAATATCCAGGTGTAAATTGTGGCTATTAGAGGGGAAATGAAAAAATATGCTACAAAGTGGCGATTAAGCCGCCACTTTGTATTGCGGAAGAGTAAGTTATGCGCGATCGACGGTAAATGCGATAACCTCGGCCAGGCTCTCTGCGCCCAGCGCCAGCATCACCAGACGGTCAACACCCAGCGCCACGCCTGAGCAATCCGGCATGCCTACTTTCAGCGCTTCAAGCAGGTTGGTGTCGATAGGCTGCTGCGGCAGACCACGTGCGGCACGTTTGCGGTTATCCTGTTCAAATCGTTGCTGCTGCTCGCGCGCGTCGGTCAATTCATGGAAACCATTCGCCAGTTCAATACCTTTGTAATAAACCTCAAAACGTTCAGCCACGCGGTGATCTTCGGTACTGATTTGCGCCAGTGATGCCTGGCTGGCCGGGAAATGATACACAAACGTCGGTTTGTCTTTACCAATATGCGGCTCAACGCCCATCGTAAACAGCAGCTGCAGTAAGGTGTCCCGGTCTTCTTCGGTATCGGCGATATTGCTGAGATCCAATTTCGCCGCCACTTCCCGCAGTTGGGTTTTATCCGCAGACAGCGGGTCTATCTCCAGATGACGCTGGAAGGCTTGCTGGTAAGAGAGGCTTTCCGCAGGCGAACAGTCCAGCACCTGCTGAAGCAAATCGTCCACCTCATTCATCAGGCGATACATATCGTAGTGCGGACGATACCACTCAAGCATGGTGAATTCAGGGTTATGATGGCGCCCCATCTCTTCATTACGGAAGCTGCGGCACAGTTGATACACCGGGCCGCACCCTGCCACCAGCAGGCGCTTCATATGGTATTCAGGGCTGGTCATTAAATAGAGATTCATCCCCTGGGAGTGTCCAGGGCCAACGAAACGCGTTTCGAACGGGAACAGATGGATGTCCGTTACCGTTGCCTGACTCATACAAGGGGTCTCAACCTCAAGCACGCCACGATCGGCAAAAAAGCGGCGAATCTCCGCTATAATTGCTGCACGTTTTAACAGATTGGGGATGGACGCGCTCGGCTGCCAGGTTGCCGTTTCGCTCATGGTTGTTTCTCCGATTTATGACAAGGGCACGAAGTCTACTCGTATCGAGCTAACGAGACAAATTTCAGGCAGCAGTAATCAGCACCGGCAATTGGATAAAAAAAGCGACATAGGGTGGTTTAGTAATTAAATTAATCAAATTCAATGATAATTCCCCCCTGTGACACGCTAAAAAAATCGAACACGTCAAATTTCCCGCACATCCCTAAGACTATACTATTGTACCTATAAAGGAGCAGTGGAAACGCGTTCATAACCTGTTTGAAGCCGATGAAGCATCTGATTTCAGGCGGGGATGAAATAACAACAATCTGGAGGAATGTCGTGCAAACCTTTCAAGCCGATCTTGCCATTATAGGCGCCGGTGGCGCGGGATTACGTGCTGCAATTGCTGCCGCACAAGCAAATCCCAACGCTAAAATCGCACTGATCTCAAAAGTGTACCCAATGCGCAGCCATACCGTTGCTGCCGAAGGCGGCTCTGCTGCTGTCGCGCAGGATCATGACAGCTTTGACTACCATTTTCACGATACGGTAGCAGGCGGAGACTGGCTATGTGAGCAGGATGTCGTGGATTACTTTGTCCACCACTGCCCAACTGAAATGACGCAACTGGAACAATGGGGCTGCCCATGGAGCCGTCGTGAAGACGGTAGCGTCAACGTACGTCGCTTCGGCGGCATGAAAATCGAGCGTACCTGGTTTGCCGCAGATAAAACCGGCTTCCACATGTTGCATACGCTGTTCCAAACATCTTTGCAGTTCCCGCAGATTCAGCGCTTTGACGAACACTTCGTTCTGGATATCCTGGTGGACGAGGGTCATGCCCGCGGCCTGGTTGCCATGAACATGATGGAAGGCACGCTGGTGCAGATCCGTGCTAACGCAGTCGTAATGGCAACGGGCGGCGCTGGTCGTGTTTACCGTTACAATACCAACGGCGGCATCGTAACCGGCGACGGTATGGGCATGGCGCTGAGCCACGGCGTTCCGCTGCGTGATATGGAATTCGTTCAATATCACCCGACGGGTCTGCCAGGCTCCGGTATCCTGATGACAGAAGGTTGCCGTGGTGAAGGCGGTATCCTGGTCAACAAAAACGGCTACCGTTATCTGCAAGACTACGGCATGGGTCCGGAAACCCCGCTGGGCGAGCCGAAAAACAAATACATGGAACTCGGTCCGCGCGACAAAGTTTCTCAGGCTTTCTGGCACGAATGGCGCAAAGGCAACACCATTTCCACTCCGCGTGGCGATGTGGTTCACCTCGACCTGCGTCACCTCGGTGAGAAAAAACTGCTCGAGCGTTTACCGTTCATCTGCGAACTGGCGAAAGCTTACGTGGGTGTCGATCCGGTTAAAGAACCGATCCCGGTACGTCCGACCGCGCACTACACCATGGGCGGTATCGAAACCGATCAGCACTGTGAAACCCGCATTAAAGGTCTGTTCGCTGTCGGCGAATGTTCTTCTGTTGGTCTGCATGGCGCTAACCGTCTGGGCTCTAACTCCCTGGCGGAACTGGTGGTCTTCGGTCGTATGGCTGGTGAACAAGCTGCGGAACGCGCTGCAACGGCTGGCGCTGCAAACAGTGCCGCTCTGGATGCACAGGTTGCTGGCGTTGAAAAACGTCTGAAAGATCTGGTTAACCAGGAAGGTAACGAAAACTGGTCTAAGATCCGTGATGAAATGGGTATCTCCATGGAAGAAGGTTGCGGTATCTACCGTACGCCGGAACTGATGCAGAAAACCGTTGATAAGCTGGCTGAACTGCAGGAACGCTTCAAGCGCGTACGTATCACTGATACCTCCAGCGTCTTCAACACCGACCTGCTGTATACCATCGAACTGGGTCACGGTCTGAACGTTGCTGAATGTATGGCGCACTCCGCGCTGGCGCGTAAAGAATCCCGCGGCGCGCATCAGCGTCTGGATGAAGGCTGTACCGAGCGTGACGACGTGAACTTCCTCAAACACACCCTCGCCTTCCGCGATGCTGACGGCACGACTCGCCTGGAATACAGCGACGTGAAAATCACCACTCTGCCACCGGCTAAACGTGTTTACGGTGGCGAAGCGGAAGCAGCCGATAAGAAGGAGAAGGCGAATGGCTGAGATGAAAAACCTGAAAGTTGAGGTGGTGCGCTATAACCCGGAAACCGATACCGCGCCGCACAGTGCTTTCTACGAAGTTCCTTATGATGAAACCACGTCACTGCTGGATGCGCTGGGCTACATCAAGGATAACCTGGCACCGGACCTTAGCTACCGCTGGTCCTGCCGTATGGCAATCTGCGGCTCCTGCGGCATGATGGTCAACAATGTACCGAAACTGGCGTGCAAAACCTTCCTGCGTGATTACACAAACGGCATGAAGGTTGAAGCGCTGGGTAACTTCCCGATTGAGCGCGATCTGGTCGTCGACATGACGCACTTTATCGAAAGCCTGGAAGCGATCAAACCGTACATCATCGGTAACCCGCGTACACCGGATCAGGGTCCAAATACCCAGACTCCGGCGCAGATGGCGAAGTATCATCAGTTCTCCGGTTGCATCAACTGTGGTCTGTGCTACGCCGCGTGCCCGCAGTTCGGCCTGAACCCTGAGTTCATTGGACCGGCTGCGATTACGCTGGCGCATCGTTACAACGAAGATAGCCGCGACCACGGTAAGAAGGAGCGTATGGCTCAATTGAACAGCCCGAACGGCGTCTGGACCTGTACTTTCGTGGGCTACTGCTCCGAAGTCTGCCCGAAACACGTCGATCCGGCTGCGGCCATTCAGCAGGGTAAAGTTGAAAGTTCAAAAGACTTTCTTATCGCTACCCTGAAACCACGCTAAGGAGTGCACGATGACGACTAAACGTAAAGCCTATGTGCGGCCAATGACGTCCACCTGGTGGAAAAAGCTGCCATTTTATCGTTTTTACATGCTGCGTGAAGGCACGGCAGTCCCGGCAGTCTGGTTCAGCATTGAACTGATTATCGGCCTGTTTGCACTCAAGCATGGTGCAGAGTCCTGGATGGGCTTTGTCGCCTTTTTACAAAACCCGGTAGTGGTAATCCTTAACATTATCGCCCTGGCAGCAGCGCTGCTGCATACCAAAACCTGGTTTGAGCTGGCACCAAAAGCAGCCAACATCATCGTAAAAGACGAAAAAATGGGGCCAGAGCCGATCATCAAAGGTCTCTGGGCAGTCACTGTGGTTGCTACAGTAGTCATACTGTTTGTTGCCCTGTTCTGGTAAGGAGTCCGGAATGATTAATCCAAATCCAAAACGCTCTGACGAACCCGTATTCTGGGGCCTGTTTGGTGCAGGCGGTATGTGGAGCGCAATCATTGCGCCGGTAATGATCCTGCTGGTAGGCATTATGCTGCCGCTGGGCTTTGTTCCTGATGCTTTCAGCTATGAACGCGTACTGGCATTCGCTCAGAGCTTCATCGGACGTGCGTTTCTGTTCCTGATGATCGTTCTGCCGCTGTGGTGTGGTTTACACCGTATGCACCACGCGATGCATGACCTGAAAATCCACGTGCCGGCTGGCAAATGGGTATTCTACGGACTGGCAGCTATCCTGACCGTTGTAACGGCGATTGGTATTCTGACCATCTAAGTACATGCGTTAATTATCAGGCCCGCCATTGGCGGGCCTTTTTTATTTGTGCAGCACCCCGGTCAACCAACGGGAAAATTCACGCATCGCGGGCGTCTCCGGGCGAGATTGCAAACGCGTTATCCAGTAGCTTCCCAAATCAATCTGCGTTAAAAACGGCTGAACGATACGTTCACTGCTGAGTAAATGCGTGAACATTCTGACTGGCGCAATTGCCACACCGATCCCCGCCTGAGCGGCTTCCAGCATGGTGACGGACGAATCAAACACCATCACATTGTGCGTCGGTGACGGAGGCGCCTCTCCGGCCGCCTGCATCCAAAGCGCCCATTCATCCCGCCGATACGATCGTAATAACGGAAATTTCAGGATATCCGCAGGCGTTTGAATCTGCGAAGCCAATGTTGGCGAACACAGTGGAGACATCAGCGCGCTACATAAATATTGCGCATCGGTATCGTGCCAGGCTCCCCCACCGTAGCGAATGGTATAATCCAGCCCTTCGGCGGCGGGATCCACGCGATTGTTATGGGTAGAAATATGCAAATCAATATGTGGGTAACTGCGCTTAAAATCGCTCAACAGCGGGAAAAGACAGCCGATAGCAAAGGTTCCCACTACGCCAATTTTAAGTTTTTCCTGGGTCTGTTTAGTGGCAAAACGATCCAACATCCCCGCCATACGATCGAAGGAGTCATTAAGTACAGGTAACAGACTTTCCCCTTCAGTCGTCAACATTAATCCACGAGAACCGCGCACAAAAAGCTGACAATTCAGCTGCTGCTCCAGCGATTTGACATGCTGGCTGATGGCAGAATGCGTCACGTTGAGCTCAATCGCAGCGCGGGTAAAGCTGAGATGTCTGGCCGCGGCTTCAAAAGCCCGCAGCGAGTTAAGAGGGATATAGCTACGCGTCATCATCCGGCCTGTTAGAAAAACTTATATCTGCTGCTAAATTTAACCGTTTGTCAACACGGTGCAAATCAAACACACTGATTGCGTCTGACGGGCCCGGACACCCTTTTGCTTTTAATTACGGAACTGATTTCATGATGAAAAAATCGATATGCTGCGCACTGCTGCTGACAGCCTCTTTCTCCACGTTTGCTGCCGCAAAAACAGAACAACAAATTGCCGATATCGTTAACCGCACCATCACACCACTGATGCAGGAGCAGGCTATTCCGGGCATGGCCGTGGCAATTATCTACGAGGGGAAACCTTATTACTTTACCTGGGGTAAAGCCGATATCGCCAATAACCACCCAGTCACGCAGCAAACGCTGTTTGAGTTAGGGTCGGTCAGTAAGACGTTTAACGGCGTGTTGGGCGGCGACGCTATCGCCCGCGGCGAAATTAAGCTCAGCGACCCGGTCACGAAATACTGGCCAGAACTGACAGGCAAACAGTGGCGGGGTATCAGCCTGCTGCACTTAGCCACCTATACAGCGGGTGGCCTGCCGCTGCAGATCCCCGATGACGTTACGGATAAAGCCGCATTACTGCGCTTTTATCAAAACTGGCAACCACAATGGACTCCGGGCGCTAAGCGTCTTTACGCTAACTCCAGCATTGGTCTGTTTGGTGCGCTGGCGGTGAAACCTTCAGGTATGAGCTACGAAGAGGCAATGACCAGACGCGTCCTGCAACCATTAAAACTGGCGCATACCTGGATTACGGTTCCGCAAAGCGAACAAAAAAATTATGCCTGGGGCTATCGCGAAGGGAAGCCTGTACACGTTTCTCCGGGACAACTTGACGCCGAAGCCTATGGCGTGAAATCCAGCGTTATCGATATGGCCCGCTGGGTTCAGGCCAACATGGACGCCAGCCACGTTCAGGAGAAAACGCTCCAGCAGGGCATTGAGCTTGCGCAGTCTCGCTACTGGCGTATTGGTGATATGTACCAGGGATTAGGCTGGGAGATGCTGAACTGGCCGCTGAAAGCTGATTCGATCATCAACGGCAGCGACAGCAAAGTGGCATTGGCAGCGCTTCCCGCCGTTGAGGTAAACCCGCCAGCACCTGCCGTGAAAGCCTCATGGGTGCATAAAACAGGATCCACAGGTGGATTTGGCAGCTACGTTGCCTTCGTTCCAGAAAAAAACCTTGGCATAGTGATGCTGGCAAACAAAAGCTACCCCAACCCGGCTCGCGTCGAGGCTGCCTGGCGCATCCTCGAAAAACTGCAATAACTGACAGAGGGGTCCGGTAAATCGGACCTCCTTTCTTGCTCTTTTTTTCCTGCTGTCATCTACACTTAACAAAAAACAGTAAGGAAAACACTATGCGCATTCTGCCCGTCGTTGCTGCAGTTACGGCTGCATTCCTGGTTGTCGCTTGCAGCTCCCCAACACCGCCGAAAGGCGTTACCGTGGTGAATAACTTTGATGCCAAACGCTATCTGGGAACATGGTATGAAATTGCGCGCTTCGACCATCGTTTCGAGCGCGGGTTGGATAAAGTGACCGCAACGTACAGCTTGCGCGACGACGGCGGCATCAACGTTATTAACAAGGGCTATAACCCTGACAGGGAGATGTGGCAGAAAACGGAAGGGAAAGCCTATTTCACCGGCGACCCAAGCACGGCCGCGCTTAAAGTATCATTCTTCGGCCCCTTCTATGGTGGGTATAACGTAATTGCACTCGACCGGGAATATCGTCACGCGCTGGTTTGCGGTCCGGATCGCGACTACCTGTGGATCCTTTCACGGACCCCAACTATTTCAGATGAAATGAAACAGCAAATGTTAGCCATCGCGACCCGGGAGGGGTTTGAGGTGAATAAGCTGATTTGGGTGAAACAACCTGGCGCTTAGTGAGTGCTCAGCTTCAGACCAATAATGCCAGCAACGATCAGCCCAAGGCTCAGCAAACGCGCCGGGCTGGCAGATTCACCCAGCAGCAAAATCCCTGTAATGGCCGCCCCGACGGCGCCAATGCCGGTCCAGACCGCATAAGCGGTTCCTACAGGTAATGTGCGCATTGCCCAGGAGAGCATGGCAATACTGACGATCATCGCCGCAATAGTGATAATGCTTGGCGTAAGACGCGTAAAACCGTGGGTATATTTCAGGCCAATCGCCCAGACGACTTCGAGCAAACCTGCAATTAATAAAACGATCCAGGACATATCAGGCTCCAGAACAATGGGGCCGTCCCCGGTGAAAGAAGCGTTTGCAGGTCGTCCTACAAAGCTGATGTGTGAAATGGCATTTTTGCCCGGAAGAAAATGAATTTCAACCTTTTTATTCACTGCCAGCTAAAAGCAAGAATTAAGCATAATTAGCGGCGTAGTTCCCGCATTTGGCACTCATCGGAGTTCTCTATGATGAAGGGCTTTCTGAAACCGGAAAGTCGATTGCCCCTCTTCTGAATGCGAAACGTTTATGCTTAAAATTTTAGTGATTGACCGGTGCCACTTTACCCGCACAGGGATAGAGGCCTTGCTTAATCATTCTGGCAGGTTCAGCTCTTCATTTCTGGTATCAGGAATCAATAATCTCCTGTTAGCAAAAGAGCATATTTTGCAATGGAAACCGCATCTGGTGATCGCGGATTTATACAGTTTTATTAGCGAGACGCACTCCAGTCCGCCAATTAACCCTTTTTTTATGAGTTGTGGCGTCATCCCATTGATTTTACTGCAATCAGCAGATAGACAGCATGCCCCCATCGCGCCCTCTCAATCCGTCGCACATTCGGTCTTGACCAAGCACACCACGCTGAACACACTCTCCCACACAATTCAGGAAGCACTTCAGGTTCGCCCCGCATTAGAAATACCCAAAAACGCCACGCCTTTGCTTACGCCGCAGGAGGAGAAAGTATTATCAATGTGGATGGATGGTGTGAGTAACAATGCCATTGCCGCCGCACTCAGCATACATGGCAAAACGGTCTACACCTATAAGCGGAATATCCGTATGAAACTGCACCTGGGGAACCGCTTCTCGCCGTTTCTGTCACTCCCAGGGAAGGGAGATTAACGGTACGACACGACGTCGTACCGTTCTTCATTATTGCTGAGCTTTTGTCGCTGCACCAGAAATGGCGCTACCGCCTTCAGAAATATCCTGTCCTACGCCTCGTGTGGTATTACACGCGGTTAAAACGGAAGAAAGTACCAACACAGAAAAGATCGCAGCAATTGTCTTCTTAACCATAACGTCTTCCTTTTCTAGCCAATATTGTTTGTGTATAGCTACTTAATAATAGACAAGATCTGGGAGTGTGATGGATAAACAACCGTTTTTAAGACTATATGAAATGATTAGCTGGCAGCGTGAGAGATTGAATTGCCAAGATGTTTGATGTCTTCACCGAAGCCGCGCGCGGTATTGCATCCCGTCAGGAGGGTGCTGGTGAAAAGGAGTAGCATTACAAGACCGAGAAGACGTTTCATCATTCCTGCCCTGGAAAAAGTATGGCGCAGCAACCTGCGCCATAAGATCAAATGGAAGACTTATTTCACGCGAGAAACGTATTCGCCGGAGCGGGTATCCACTTTGATCACTTCGCCGATCTGTACGAACAGCGGAACTTTAACGACTGCGCCGGTAGACAGGGTAGCCGGTTTGCCGCCAGTACCAGCGGTATCGCCTTTCAGACCTGGGTCGGTTTCAACAACTTCCAGCTCAACGAAGTTCGGCGGAGTTACAGAGATCGGCTGACCGTTCCACAGGGTCACGATGCATTCAGCCTGGTCCAGCAGCCATTTAGCGTTATCGCCTACCGCTTTCTCGTCAGCAGCCAGCTGTTCGAAAGTGGTGTTATTCATAAAGTGCCAGAACTCACCGTCGCTATACAGGAAAGTCAGGTTCATGTCGGCTACGTCTGCGCCTTCAGCGGAGTCAGTAGACTTGAAGGTTTTCTCTACGCGAGTACCGGTCAGCAGGCGACGCAGCTTAACGCGCGCAAACGCCTGGCCTTTACCTGGTTTAACGAATTCGCTGGCTTCAACCGCATAAGGTTCGCCGTCCAACATGATTTTAAGACCAGCACGAAAATCGTTGCTATAGTACGTTGCCATAAGGCCCTCTGAAAATTGTTAACTGGTAGCTAAGCCACAAAATGGCGCATATTGTAACCCTAAATACCCCATCCAGAGAAGATTGGTTATCGCAACTTGCCGATGTTGTGACCGATCCCGATGAACTTCTGCATCTTTTGAATATAGACGCAGATGAAAAACTGTTGGCCGGACGCGATGCGAGACGGCTTTTCGCCCTGCGCGTGCCGCGCGCGTTTATTGCCCGCATGGAGAAAGGTAACCCGGACGATCCGCTTTTGCGTCAGGTACTTACCTCCCAGGAAGAGTTTGTTGCCGCGCCAGGCTACTCAACCGACCCGCTGGAAGAACAGCACAGTGTGGTTCCCGGTCTGCTGCATAAATATCGCAATCGGGCACTGTTGCTGGTCAAAGGCGGTTGTGCGGTGAATTGTCGCTATTGCTTCCGTCGACACTTCCCATATGCCGAAAACCAAGGCAATAAACGCAACTGGCAGGTCGCTCTCGACTACATTACCGCGCATCCTGAGCTGGATGAAATCATCTTCTCTGGTGGCGATCCGTTAATGGCCAAAGACCACGAACTGGACTGGTTGTTCACGCAACTGGAAGCCATTCCGCACATTAAACGCCTGCGTATTCACAGCCGTTTGCCGATAGTGATCCCTGCGCGCATTACCGAAGGACTGGTCGAACGTTTTGCGCGCTCCACGCTGCAGATTCTGCTGGTCAATCACATTAACCATGCCAATGAAGTTGATGAGACGTTTCGCCAGGCGATGAGTAGTCTGCGCGCCGCGGGCGTTACGCTACTCAACCAAAGCGTATTGCTGCGTGGCGTGAACGATAACGCACAAACCCTGGCTAACCTTAGCAACGCACTATTTGATGCCGGTGTGATGCCCTATTACCTGCACGTGCTGGATAAAGTACAGGGTGCCGCCCACTTTATGGTCAGCGATGATGAAGCGCGTCACATTATGCGTGAACTGCTGACACTGGTTTCCGGTTACATGGTCCCCAAACTGGCGCGTGAAATTGGCGGAGAGCCAAGTAAAACGCCGTTGGACCTGCAGTTACGCCAACAATAACCATTATTGAGTGTCCGATTCCGGACACTCGCTATCGATCACGATTATTTAATATCCCTGCAGGTGGAGCCGCACTTTTAATATGTGCTATTTTAATTAGCGCTGTAAAATCATTCATTCGTAAATTTTATCAATAGTTTCAAATACAGAGCATTTATAAATATATGGTTAGGGAGAACCTTTTATGGCTATAAGTATTAAGGGCGTTAATACCGGCGTTATTCGTCAAAAGAATGAATTTGTTGCTTTGGCATTAAAGATAAAAGAGCCAAGAAATAAGGAGTCGTTGTTTTTCCTTTCTCCGCTTGGGCTAAGAGACTTGCTTATTGCTCTGGAAAGCAGGCTATCCACCAAACATCAGCTAAGCGAAGACAAGCGTATGCAGTATGAGAAAGAATGCGAGAAAGCCAGCAAAAAGATGCACGAAAACATTCCGTTAATTCAGGAAGATGAGCTAAAAAATGCGGATATTAACCGTCGCATAGATTCACTGACGTTAGTGGATGATAAAGGGGAAAACTTAGCATTTTCTCTGACGCTGCATGACGGGAAAACAGATGAATTACTGGTTAATGAATTACATATTCAGGTGTTGGCGCATGCAATTATTCATGCAATAAATAATGCTGGCATGCGGGATTTAGCGCTACGAATTACATCGCTGCTGGATTTCCTGCCGCTGTACGATGTGGATTGCCAGCGAAACGACAATCTGGAATACGACTCTTATACACAACCCGAATGGAAACATAACCTGTTTAATCATTATCTGGCGATTATTTACCGCTATACGGATGATAAAGGAAAAGCCCATTTCTGTGGTTCGGTAGTAAAAACTCGCGCCGCTTCCGGCAGCAAAGAGGCCGAAGCCATTACTCGCCGTCTGCTCGATTTCAGCCCACGGCTGAAAAAACTTGCCGGTGTACCGTGCCAGGTGTTTATCAGAACGTTGACGGGTGATAAGACGCAAAAGCTCAATCAGGATCAGTGCCTGCGCGCGCTGTATCATTTACGCGTTCAGTCTGCACATAAGACTCAGAATGCCTGATGGCGCTGCGCTTATCAGGCCTACGATTGCATGAGTCTGTCCAGGCCACTTTATTACACAAAATCATTCAATCTGCATCGCGGCGGCAAACGAAGAAAATCCCCAGGAGCATAGATAACTATGTGACTGGGGTTTCACAGCGCAGCCAACAAAGAGGCTGGTTGAAGGATGAAGTGTAATCAGTTAGGGCACTTATAAACCTGTCCAATCATCTCACTGGCGGTAGGAACAAAGCTGGACAGCATTCCCTGCGATGGGCTGCTGACGCCATAAATCACGTTACCGCCCATTGCCGCAGCCTGGTTACGCAGATCGTTTGCTGCGCCACGCATTGAGCCGCCCTCTTCGCCGTGCTGGCCAGAAAGCCAGTTGCTTTGCTTACCGGTTGCCGTGCCTATCAGTTGGCACTCTGCGCCAGGCTTGTCTTCGACAAAGCGTACGCTTTGCCCGGCTGAACTCAGTTCGTTGCTGGAGCTACAACCCGCCATCAGTAGCGCGGCACCAACGATCCCTGCTAAATATTTCACGTGCATGTCATTCCCCATGATCAATTAGTTGGACGTTATGTCCGTAGCTGAATCATATACTAAAAAGATGACCAAAAGAAAAACCCCCGGACATTTCTGCCCAGGGGTTTCTCAATTCTGAGAGGTTCAGAACAACATGATTACATCATGCCGCCCATTCCACCCATGCCGCCCATACCACCAGCAGCACCTAAGTCAGGTGCATCGCCTTTCGGCAGGTCGGTAACCATGCACTCGGTGGTGATCATCAGACCCGCAACAGAAGCCGCGTACTGCAGAGCAGAACGAGTTACTTTGGTTGGATCCAGGATACCCATGTCGATCATGTTGCCGTATTCTTCAGTTGCAGCGTTGTAACCGTAGTTACCGTCACCGGCTTTCACGGTGTTAGCCACTACAGACGGCTCTTCGCCGCAGTTCAGTACGATTTGACGCAGTGGAGATTCCATTGCGCGCAGCGCAACTTTGATACCTACGTTCTGGTCTTCGTTCTGACCTTTCAGGCCGGCAATTTTAGATGCTACGCGAATCAGCGCAACGCCACCACCAGCAACCACGCCTTCTTCTACCGCAGCACGGGTAGCGTGCAGAGCATCTTCAACGCGGGCTTTCTTCTCTTTCATTTCAACTTCAGTCGCAGCACCAACTTTGATAACCGCAACGCCGCCTGCCAGTTTCGCTACGCGCTCCTGCAGTTTTTCACGGTCATAGTCGGAAGTTGCTTCTTCGATCTGCTGACGAATCTGAGTCACGCGACCCTGGATTGCAGCTTCGTCGCCCACGCCATCGATGATGGTGGTGGTATCTTTGTTGATAACAACGCGTTTCGCCTGGCCCAGATCTTCCAGAGTTGCTTTTTCCAGCTCCATACCGATCTCTTCAGAGATAACGGTACCACCGGTCAGGGTAGCGATATCCTGCAGCATTGCTTTACGACGATCGCCGAAGCCAGGTGCTTTAACCGCAGCGACTTTCACGATACCGCGCATGGTGTTAACAACCAGAGTTGCCAGCGCTTCGCCTTCAACATCTTCAGCGATGATCAGCAGCGGTTTGCCTGCTTTCGCTACAGCTTCCAGAACCGGCAGCATTTCGCGGATGTTGGAGATTTTCTTGTCAGCCAGCAGGATGAACGGGCTTTCCAGTTCTACTGCGCCAGTTTCCGGCTTGTTGATGAAGTAAGGAGACAGGTAGCCACGGTCGAACTGCATACCTTCAACCACGTCCAGTTCGTCCTGCAGACCGGTACCGTCTTCAACGGTGATCACGCCTTCTTTACCGACTTTGTCCATCGCTTCAGCGATCAGTTTACCTACGGTTTCGTCGGAGTTAGCGGAGATGGTACCAACCTGAGCAATAGCTTTAGAGTCGGAGCACGGTACGGACAGTGCTTTCAGTTCTTCAACAGCAGCAGCGACAGCTTTGTCGATACCACGTTTCAGATCCATCGGGTTCATGCCCGCAGCAACGGCTTTCAGACCTTCAGTGATGATGGACTGAGCCAGTACGGTTGCGGTGGTGGTACCGTCACCTGCAGCGTCGTTCGCTTTAGAGGCAACTTCTTTCACCATCTGCGCACCCATGTTTTCGAACTTGTCTTCCAGTTCGATTTCACGTGCTACGGAAACACCATCTTTAGTGATGGTCGGTGCACCGAAAGATTTATCCAGAACTACGTTACGGCCTTTTGGACCGAGGGTAACTTTCACTGCATCTGCCAGTACGTTTACGCCGCGCAGCATTTTCACACGAGCGTCGTTACCGAATTTTACGTCTTTAGCTGCCATTTTCTCTTTCCCTTAAATTCGTATGTTCAGTGTCGTTCGCGGATTAGGCTTCAACAATTGCCAGGATGTCGCTTTCAGACATGATCAACACTTCTTCATTGTCGATCTTCTCAGATTTAACACCGTAGCCATCGTTGAAAATAACGATATCGCCGACTTTCACGTCCAGCGGCTGTACGGTACCGTTGTCCAGGATGCGACCCTTACCGACAGCGATGATTTCGCCACGAGTTGATTTACCTGCTGCAGAACCAGTCAGTACGATGCCGCCAGCAGATTTGGATTCAACTTCTTTACGTTTGACGATCACACGATCATGTAACGGACGAATACTCATTGATAGCTCTCCTTTGAGAAAGTCTTTATCAGTTATGGGTGACGCCGGCCCGTAAACGGTTTCCCGGCTAGTGACCAGAGAGATGGGGATGGGGTTTTGTGCCTTCAAGGGGGCAAGCGAAAAAAATTTTTTATCAGCAGAAAATCCCGTCAAAACGCCGACACACCTCACATTTCATAACGATTTCAGTCACGTCGTCATAAGCAAATCTGATTGTGATACCATCAAAAATCTGCGCTATAGCCCGGTCAACGGGCATAAACGGATAACAACTTATGAGTAGACTGAAACAAGAGCTGGGACTGGCTCAGGGCATTGGCCTGTTGTCGACATCATTGTTAGGTACAGGCGTTTTCGCCGTCCCCGCGCTGGCCGCACTGGTTGCGGGCAACAACAGCCTGTGGGCATGGCCGGTGCTGATTGTTTTAGTCTTTCCCGTGGCGATTGTCTTCGCCGTACTGGGTCGTCATTTCCCCAGCGCAGGCGGTGTGGCGCATTTTGTCGGCATGGCCTTTGGTTCACGACTGGAGCGCGTCACCGGATGGCTATTTTTGTCTGTCATTCCTGTCGGCTTGCCTGCGGCATTGCACATCGCCGCCGGATTCGGTCAGGCGATGTTTGGCTGGCATGACGAGCAGCTTCTGCTGGCTGAGCTGGGTACGCTGGCATTGGTTTGGTACATCGGCTCCCGCGGCGCAAGCTCAAGCGCTAATCTGCAAACGGTCATTGCCGGACTGATTGTTGCCCTCGTTGTTGCTATCTGGTGGGCGGGCGATCTGAAACCAGGCGAAATACCCTTCCCTGCAATTAGCGATATTGAACTCCCCGGTCTGTTCGCCGCGCTGTCGGTGATGTTCTGGTGTTTTGTTGGCCTCGAAGCGTTTGCTCACCTGGCATCTGAATTCAAAAACCCGGAGCGGGATTTCCCACGCGCGCTGATGATCGGCCTGCTGCTGGCTGGGTCTGTTTATTGGGCATGCACCGTCGTCGTTCTCCATTTTGGTGCCTACGGCGAGCAAATGGCCGCCGCAGCATCGCTGCCAGAAATCGTCGTGCAACTGTTTGGTGTACAGGCACTGTGGGTCGCCTGCATCATTGGTTATTTGGCCTGTTTTGCCAGCCTCAACATTTATATTCAAAGTTTCGCTCGACTGGTCTGGTCGCAAGCGCAGTATAAGCCTGAGAGTTATCTGGCTCGTCTGTCCCCCCGCCACCTTCCGCGCAATGCGCTAAACGCCGTATTGGGCTGCTGCGTAGTCAGTACTCTGTGCATCTATATGCTGCAAATCAATCTCGATGCGTTAATCGTCTACGCCAACGGCATCTTTATTATGATTTATTTGCTGTGCATGTTGGCGGGTTGTCGATTACTGAAAGGGCATTACCGCGCACTGGCGGTCATTGGTGGTCTGCTGTGCCTACTACTACTGGCAATGGTCGGCTGGAAGAGTTTGTACGCGTTGATTATGCTGGCAGGGCTGTGGCTGTTTTTACCCCGCAGGCCGGATAAGGCAACGTTGACGCCATCATCCGGCCTATAAACACTTTTGCCGGATGGCGCTAACGCTTATCCGGCCTACATACTGAGCCTTAATCCCGACGATCGTCTTTATGTTCGATGCTGTCGCGCTTGTCATCCTTGCGCTGAAATTCACCATCAAAAGTCTCACCGCCACCGGTTCCGGCGCTAAAACCACCGCCAGGCATACGCGAAAAACGTAAATGTGGCAGCAGTTTCATCGTCAGATGTTTTTGCACCGGGGGTAATAAAAGAAGAAGACCGAGGAAATCGGTGAAAAAACCAGGCAGTACCAACAGCAGACCGGCGATAATCAGCGATACGCTTTTGATCATTTCTGCAGCCGGACTTTCACCAGCCGCCATTTTTTGTTGCATCAGTAAAAAGTTCTTAAATCCCTGATTACGAACCAGAGACATACCGATAACCGACGTAAAAATAACCAAAATCAGCGTCATCAGGACGCCCATCACATGGGCAACCTGAATAAAAATAGATATCTCTATGTAAACATAGAGAAAAATGGCAAGTAATGGTATCCAGCGCAAAGGGATCTCCTGTTAATAACAGCCGTTTTGTTCAACTTCTGTTCGAAAAATTATGTTAATCGCATCGATTTGATATTGTGGTGGTTAGCAAAATTTCAAGTGGCTTGTACACTAATATTTAGGGTTAATCACAAAGGGGTGATCCATTTCACAGAATAATAAATAAGGGGTAAATTCCACGCTTTAAGTGATCCAGATTACGGTAGAAATCCTTAACCAGCATATGATCTCGGGTATCAGACCGATGCAGGGGATAATCGTCGGTCGAGAAACAATCGAAATCACATATATCCTGTGTGTTTAGTCAAATCATTGGCAGCTTGAAAAAGAAGGTTCACATGTTAAACAACATTCGTATCGAAGAAGACTTGTTGGGTACCAGGGAAGTTCCAGCGGACGCCTACTACGGTGTCCACACTCTGAGAGCGATTGAAAACTTCTACATTAGCAACAGCAAAATCAGCGATATTCCTGAATTTGTTCGCGGTATGGTAATGGTTAAAAAGGCAGCGGCAATGGCCAACAAAGAGCTGCAAACCATTCCTAAGAGTGTGGCAAATGCCATCATCGCGGCGTGTGATGAAGTCCTGAATAACGGAAAATGCATGGATCAGTTCCCGGTAGACGTTTACCAGGGTGGTGCGGGTACCTCCGTCAACATGAACACCAACGAAGTTCTGGCCAATATCGGTCTGGAACTGATGGGTCACCAGAAAGGTGAATATCAGTACCTGAACCCGAACGACCACGTTAACAAATGTCAGTCTACCAACGATGCATACCCAACTGGCTTCCGTATCGCTGTATACGCATCCATCATCAAACTGATTGATGCACTGAACCAGCTGCGTGAAGGCTTTGAGAAAAAAGCCGATGAATTCCAGGACATCCTGAAAATGGGTCGTACCCAGCTGCAGGATGCTGTACCGATGACTCTCGGTCAGGAATTCCGTGCTTTCAGCGTACTGCTGAAAGAAGAAGTGAAAAACATTGGGCGTACCGCTGAGCTGCTGCTGGAAGTTAACCTCGGCGCGACAGCAATCGGTACTGGTCTGAACACGCCGAAAGAGTACTCTCCGCTGGCAGTACAGAAACTGGCTGAAGTCACTGGCTTCGCCTGTGTTCCGGCAGAAGACCTGATTGAAGCAACTTCTGACTGTGGCGCATACGTTATGGTGCACGGCGCACTGAAACGTCTGGCTGTGAAGATGTCCAAAATCTGTAACGACCTGCGTTTGCTCTCCTCTGGTCCGCGTGCGGGTCTGAACGAGATCAACCTGCCGGAACTGCAGGCTGGGTCTTCTATCATGCCAGCTAAAGTGAACCCGGTTGTTCCGGAAGTCGTAAACCAGGTTTGCTTCAAAGTCATCGGTAACGACATCACTGTCACCATGGCATCTGAAGCTGGTCAGCTGCAGCTGAACGTAATGGAGCCGGTCATTGGTCAGGCAATGTTTGAATCCATTCACATTCTGAGCAACGCTTGCTACAACCTGCTGGAAAAATGCGTTAGTGGTATCACTGCTAACAAAGAAGTCTGTGAAGCGTTTGTATTCAACTCCATCGGCATCGTTACTTACCTCAACCCGTTCATCGGTCACCACAACGGCGACATCGTCGGTAAAATTTGTGCCGAAACTGGTAAGAGCGTACGTGAAGTTGTCCTGGAACGCGGTCTGTTGACCGAGTCTGAACTGGACGATATCTTCTCTGCACAGAACCTGATGCACCCTGCTTATAAAGCAAAACGTTATACTGATGAAAGCGAACAGTAATCGTGTAGGGTAGTACCGGAGAAGGCACGTCATGATGACGTGCCTTTTTTCTTACTCGAAGTTACTTAAAAACAACAATTTAATATCAACTTGTTAAACAACAAGGAAGGCTAATATGATAGTTTTAGAACTTATCATCGTTTTGCTGGCAATCTTTTTAGGTGCCAGACTTGGGGGTATCGGTATTGGATTTGCAGGTGGGCTGGGTGTTCTGGTTCTTGCCGCTATCGGCGTAAAACCCGGTAATATCCCGTTCGATGTTATTTCCATCATCATGGCGGTTATCGCTGCCATTTCAGCTATGCAGATTGCAGGTGGTCTGGACTATCTGGTTCATCAAACTGAAAAACTGCTGCGTAAGAACCCGAAATACATCACGATCCTTGCACCTATCGTGACCTATTTCCTGACTATCTTTGCCGGTACTGGCAACATCTCTCTGGCAACGCTGCCGGTTATCGCTGAAGTTGCGAAGGAACAAGGTATCAAGCCTTGCCGTCCGCTCTCTACCGCAGTGGTTTCTGCACAGATTGCGATTACGGCTTCTCCAATCTCCGCAGCCGTGGTTTACATGTCTTCCGTCATGGAAGGTCATGGCATCAGCTACATTCACCTGCTGTCCGTGGTCATTCCGTCCACCCTGCTGGCCGTTCTGGTGATGTCCTTCCTGATCACCGCACTGTTCAACTCCAAACTGTCTGACGACCCGATTTATCGTAAGCGTCTGGAAGAAGGCCTGGTTGAACTGCGCGGTGAAAGACAAGTTGAAATCAAAGCTGGCGCGAAAACCTCCGTTTGGTTGTTCCTGCTGGGCGTGGTTTGCGTAGTTGTATACGCCATCATCAACAGCCCAAGCCTTGGCCTGGTCGCTAAACCGCTGATGAACACCACCAACGCAATCCTGATCATCATGCTGAGCGTCGCGACGCTGACCACGATCGTCTGCCGCGTTGAAACTGACTCTATCCTGAACTCCAGCACCTTCAAAGCCGGTATGAGCGCCTGTATTTGTATCCTGGGTGTTGCATGGCTGGGTGATACCTTCGTATCTCACAACATTGACTGGATCAAAGATACTGCAGGTAGCGTAATTCAGGGTCATCCGTGGCTGCTGGCGGTCATCTTCTTCTTTGCTTCCGCGCTGCTGTACTCTCAGGCTGCAACCGCTAAAGCACTGATGCCGATGGCTCTGGCTCTGAACGTTTCCCCACTGACGGCTGTTGCATCTTTCGCCGCGGTTTCTGGTCTGTTCATTCTGCCAACCTACCCAACTCTGGTTGCGGCGGTTCAAATGGATGACACCGGTACAACTCGCATCGGTAAATTCGTCTTTAACCATCCGTTCTTCATCCCAGGTACTCTGGGTGTGGTTCTGGCTGTCTGCTTCGGCTTCTTGCTGGGCAGCTTCATGCTGTAAGACTTTACTGCAGGGTGCCTTCGCGCCCTGCAGTTCCTCCTCCCCACCCCGCTTTAGCTAACATCCTTCCCTCGTCCGTTGTATAGTGACCATTCTTTTGCTGGTTACTCTGTTCTTTCGAGGTGTTTATGCTTGATGTAAAGAGTCAGGATATTTCCATCCCCGATACCGTTGTGGTGCTCTGTACCGCCCCGGATGAAGCAACCGCCCAGGATCTCGCCGCCAAAGTGCTGGCGGAAAAGCTGGCTGCCTGCGTGACCCTGCTACCCGGTGCGACCTCCCTCTACTATTGGGAAGGCAAACTGGAACAGGAATATGAAGTGCAGATGATTTTAAAAACCACCGTCACACACCAGCAAGCCCTTCTCGATTGCCTGAAGTCACATCATCCGTATCAAACGCCTGAACTTCTGGTTTTACCCGTCACTCACGGAGACTTTGATTACCGCTCATGGCTCAACGCATCCTTACGCTGATCCTGCTGCTGTGCAGCACATCTACCTTTGCTGGATTATTTGACGCGCCTGGCCGCTCGCAGTTTGTACCTGCCGATCGGGCGTTTGTTTTTGATTTTCAGCAAAACCAACACGATCTGAACCTCACATGGCAGGTTAAAGATGGCTATTATCTGTATCGCAAACAGATAAGCATTACGCCATCTCAGGCCGATATTGCCGAGATAAAACTGCCGCCAGGCGTCTGGCATGAAGATGAGTTTTACGGCAAAAGTGAGATTTACCGTAAACAGCTGACTATCCCGATCACGGTCAATCAGGCTAAGTCTGGCGCAACATTAACGATCACATACCAGGGCTGCGCCGACGCCGGATTTTGCTATCCACCAGAAACAAAAACGGTGCCATTAAGTGAAGTGTCTGCCGGTGCCGCGGCCTCCCCTGCGCCAGCCCCAGCCACTACAGATCCGCAAGAGAAACCGCAGCCCACGGCCCAACTTCCCTTTTCCGCACTGTGGGCATTGCTGATTGGAATTGGTATCGCGTTTACGCCTTGCGTACTGCCGATGTATCCGCTGATTTCCGGAATCGTACTGGGCGGCAAGCAACGCTTATCAACCGGACGGGCACTGCTGCTGACGTTTATCTACGTTCAAGGGATGGCGCTCACCTATACCGCGCTGGGTTTGGTTGTTGCAGCCGCCGGTTTACAGTTCCAGGCTGCGCTTCAGCATCCCTACGTCCTGATTGGCCTTGCCGTCATCTTTACGCTGCTGGCTCTGTCGATGTTTGGCCTGTTCACACTGCAACTGCCTTCATCGCTGCAAACGCGCCTCACGCTAATGAGTAACCGCCAGCAAGGCGGAGCTCCCGGCAGCGTCTTTGCGATGGGGGCGATTGCTGGCCTCATCTGTTCTCCTTGCACAACGGCCCCGCTAAGCGCGATTTTGCTGTATATAGCTCAGAGCGGGAACATGTGGCTGGGAGGCGGCACGCTGTATCTGTACGCGCTGGGGATGGGATTACCTCTGATGCTGATTACCGTATTTGGCAATCGCCTGTTGCCTAAAAGCGGCCCATGGATGGAACATGTCAAAACCGCTTTTGGCTTTGTCATTCTGGCGCTTCCCGTCTTCTTACTCGAACGTATCGTTGGTGACGAGTGGGGCGTTCGCTTATGGTCACTGTTAGGCGTCGCGTTCTTTGGCTGGGCGTTCATTACCAGCCTGCAGGCAAAGCACGCCTGGATGCGTATCGTGCAGATTGTCCTGTTAGCCGCAGCACTGGTATGCGTGCGTCCACTGCAAGACTGGACGTTCGGCGCGCCGCATACTCAACCCCAGGCACACCTTAACTTCACGCCGGTGGCATCGGTAGATGCGTTAAATCAAGCGCTGGAGCAAGCTAAAGGCAGGCCAGTCATGCTGGATCTGTATGCCGACTGGTGTGTAGCCTGTAAGGAATTTGAAAAGTACACGTTCAGTAATCCGCAGGTTCAGCAAGCGCTAGGCAACACGGTGCTGTTGCAAGCGGATGTGACAGCAAACAATGCCCAGGATGTCGCTCTGCTGAAACATCTACAGGTTTTAGGTTTGCCGACTATCTTGTTCTTTGATGCGGAGGGAAAAGAGCATCCGGAGGCCCGGGTAACGGGTTTTATGGATGCCGCTACCTTCAGCGCACATTTGCGCGATCGCCAACCGTGAGCGACACTTGCAACAGGAAATACGGAGGAGAATACCGTGCAACGTGAAGATGTCCTGGGAGAAGCCCTGAAATTACTTGAGGTGCAAGGGATAGCCAATACCACGCTGGAAATGGTGGCCGAACGTATCGATTATCCTCTGGATGAACTGCAGCGCTTTTGGCCCGATAAAGAGGCCATTCTGTACGATGCGCTACGTTACCTCAGCCAGCGGGTGGATATCTGGCGGCGTCAGCTTTTGCTGGATGACACCCTGAGCGCTGAGCAGAAATTGCTGGCGCGCTACACCGCACTGTCCGAATGCGTGAGCAATAATCGCTATCCCGGCTGTCTGTTCATCGCCGCCTGTACGTTTTACCCTGATCCCGGGCATCCGATCCATCAGTTAGCCGATCAGCAAAAAAAGGCAGCACATGACTTCACCCATGAACTGCTCACGACGCTGGAAGTTGACGACCCGGCAATGGTCGCCAAACAGATGGAACTGGTGCTGGAAGGCTGCCTGAGCCGCATGCTGGTTAATCGTAGTCATGCTGATGTCGAAACGGCACACCACCTGGCTGAAGATATCTTACGCTTTGCCCAGTGCCGAATGGGCGGTGCGCTGACCTAAGCGAGCATTATCTGTTTTAGCCGCATCTGTCGGGAAGATTTGTGCAAACTTCAGGCATAACCATGCAGATTGCCGCAATATTAAGCGGTTGAACAATGTTTCCAGAAATTTGATTGACTGACAGACGTGAATACGGTTTAATGCGCCCCGTTGCCCGGATAGCTCAGTCGGTAGAGCAGGGGATTGAAAATCCCCGTGTCCTTGGTTCGATTCCGAGTCCGGGCACCACTATTCAGAAGAACCCGCCTATGGCGGGTTTTTTGCTTTCAGGGTTCTGCTAGATTTCTGATCGTTCTGTCCACAGCGACTCCTACCTACCCTACCTCATCACGCCAGTTAAACCTTTCAGTGAGACCACGATGGTACTGCAAAAAATATAGCGGTATCAGGCACACCTCTTTTTCTGACGTACTTAACCGTAGGCCAGATTTGAGTAATTTATCTGAACAACCTTGGGCACTGAACCAGCGGATGAAGGAACCGGGCATAGAGTAGCCAGGATTCTGCAGGTAGCGAATAACCCGATCGCGTTGCAAGGTACGCACATTCATCCCCAGGGGCTGGAACTGGTCGCCGCCTCGATATCTGAAGCAAACGCCAGGGAGTAAAGGCCAACCTTAATCTACAATTGCCATCATACCGAGCAAATAGTGAGTCAACGAGGAATCTGGATGGTGAAAACAAAAATCATACAGTCAGCGCAGGGGGCTCATGCCTATCCGTTGCTGATCAAGAGCCTACTGCTGTCGGGTGGGCGTTCTCATCCCGAGCGAGAAATCGTCTACGCCGATAAGCTCCGTTACGACTATCGTACCCTCAAACAGCGCATTCATCGCCTGGCAAACATGCTGACAGCGGCCGGTGTCATGCCTGGAGACACCGTCGCCCTGCTAGATTGGGACAGCCATCGCGCCCTCGAGTGCTTCTTCGCGGTACCCATGATTGGGGCCGTGCTGCACACGGTGAACGTCCGCTTCTCGGCGGACCAAATCGCTTACACCATGAATCATGCCGAGGACAACCTGGTACTGGTGCACGACGACTTCTTGCCGGTTGTCGAGTCACTGGCAGAGACACTGACCCCTGTCCGGGGATACATCCAGCTTAGTGACGAAGAATCGAAGGCGACCAGCCTGCCGGTGCTAGGGGAATATGAGACCCTGCTGGCCGCAGCGGGAGAACTCTTTGACTTCCCCGACTTCGATGAAAACTCGATAGCTACCTTGTTCTATACCACTGGAACCACGGGCAATCCCAAGGGAGTCTACTTCAGCCATCGCCAGCTGGTCCTGCACACGCTCAATGAGCTGGGTCTCCTGGCTGCCCACGAGGGACAGTCGCTGCTACGATCGAACGATGTCTACATGCCGATCACCCCTATGTTCCACGTGCATGCCTGGGGCGCTCCTTATGTCGCAACAATGCTGGGTGTGAAGCAGGTATACCCCGGTCGTTACGAACCCAACAAACTGGTGCGGTTTTATCACGATGAGGGTGTGACCTTCTCGCATTGTGTGCCAACCATTTTGCAGATGATCCTTGAGTGCGAAGAAGCCACGCAGACTGATCTGTCAGGATGGAAGATGTTACTCGGTGGCAGTTCACTGTCCCTTGGACTGGCGACACAGGCCCACCATAGGGGCATACGCATTCACGCCGGCTATGGCATGTCTGAGACCTGTCCCCTGCTCTGTATGACCCACTTAAGCGATGCCGAGCTGGCCCTTCCCATGGATGAACAGTTACCCCTGCGGATTCGGACCGGCCTGCCTGTCCCGTTGGTGGATCTGCGTATCATCGATGGCGAAGGTCGGGAGGTGGTGCACGACGGAGAAGCCCTGGGCGAAATAGTGGTGCGAGCCCCTTGGTTGACTCAGGGCTACCTGAAGGAACCCGAGAAAGGAGCTGAGCTATGGAATGGCAGTTGGCTGCACACCGGCGACATAGCCTCTATCGATCCCCATGGAATAGTGGAAATCAAGGATCGCATCAAAGACGTAATCAAGACGGGCGGTGAGTGGATAAGCACGCTGGAGCTTGAGAGCCTCATCAGCTCACACGCGGCGGTCAGGTCGGTAGCCGTCGTCGGGATACCTGATGAGCAGTGGGGCGAACGCCCCCTGGCTCTGGTGGTTTGCAAGGAAGGGGAGGACCTGGAGCCGCAAGCCATAGCGACATATCTACAAGGATTCGTCGACCGCGGCCACATGACTAAATGGGCGATCCCACGACAGATAAGGATAGTCCCGGATATTCCCAAAACCAGCGTTGGCAAGATCAACAAGCGCCTGATTCGGGAGCTCGAAACCAGCAATGGGAAGGATATCATTTAAGCGATCTGTCGCATTCACAGCGTAAGGTTAACAACAGTCACACTGCTTATATTTCAGGTAGCTTGCCGATATCAATGCTCTGCCGGGGAACTCACCGTCCCCGGGCGGTTGCTGATCTCCCCTTTAGCTACATGGGGTTCTGGTCGAGGTCAGATCCTGCTGGACGAAAACCCGTCCTCAGCGCCTTCCATTCAGCCTGATCATTTGCCTAAATCTGCTTTATTCAACAACGCCAGATTCACCCTCACTCATGCTTTCTTTGCTTTGAATAAACCGCAGCGCCAAATAAAGGTCTGGTGCCAGAATCATGTCGTCGTCTTTCATTGTCGGTCGACTCTCTTTAAACCAGCGTGTTAACTCCGTTTTCCGGCCCGCAAGAATTAACTTAATCTGCCGCCCCTTCAGGTCCCGTTTTAACTCATTAATGGTTGCCAGGACGCTGATATCTGAATAGGTAAAGCAAGAAACGGCGTCAATGACCACCCATTTAGGTTGTAGTACTGCACCATCAACTAAATTCAAAACGCGGCGCTTAAAATAGGCCACATTAAAATAGGTCAGCGGTGAGTTAAATCGGTACATCAACACGCCAGGGATCATTTTCACATCAGTTGAATTACCTAATGAGTGAATCATCCCATTTTCGTCAATTCCCAATAAGTGTTCAGTAGGACGAAAAACTGTGCGCAGGAACTGCAACAGACCCAGCAATACCGCAAGGCCGATCCCCTGAATAACACCAATAATCAGAACACAGCCAAAGGTGAAGAACGCCAGGCGAAATGCGGGTTTATTTCTTCGCCTCAGATTCCAGAGTCCGCGTAAATCAATCAATGACCACGATGCATAAATTAGAACAATGCCTAATGCAGATACCGGAATAAATGGTAATGGCTGCGTGAAAAATACCACGACAATTCCGATGATTAAGGCTGCAACAACGGAAACCAGCTGACTTTTCCCTCCGGTGGAGTCATTTACCGCAGTCCGGGAATCGGCTCCGCTAATCGCAAACCCCTGAGATAAGCCAGACATCAGATTCGCAACACCCAAAGCCCTGAACTCAGCATCAGCATTTATTTCGTATCCATTTTTCGCGGCAAAACTGCGAGCGGTTAGCATCAGGCTAACAAAACTGACTAATGCCAGGTTCAGCGCAGGGATCAATAAATCACGTGCCAGACCAGGCTGAAATGAGCCCCAGTGAACAACAGGCAAACCAGACTGGAAGCCCGATCCCCCAATAGTGGCAATACCATACTGCTGTGCAGATGTGATCCATACCAGCGCCGTTGTTATCACAATTGCAATCAACGGTGCTGGCCATTGGCTACGAAACGTTTTGATAGCTATTAAAATCGCTAACGTTAGGATGGAGATCCCTAAGGTTAATAAATGAATTTCCGAGAGTCGGCCTGGCAGGGCAATAATCTTCTCTATCACTTGCTCTTCATCAAGCGTAATCCCCAGCACCTTACCGAGTTGCCCGACAATAATCGTCACGGCAACGCCGTTAAGCAGCCCCGTTAGAATGGGATGAGAAAGCAGATCAGCAAGCGCACCCAGGCGAAACTTACTGGCAAGTAGACACCATCCTCCCATCATCACGGTCATGACGATTGTTAACTGCCAGTGGAGTTCTGGATTTCCGGCAGAAAGGGGAACCACAACTGCCGCAATTACCGCGCAGGTCGTGGCATCAGGGCCAACAATCAATTGGCGGGAAGAACCAAACAGTGCATAAGCTAGCATTGGCAAAACGCAGGAATATAACCCGACGATAGCCCCGACTCCCGCCAACTCAGCGTAAGCAATCGCAACCGGTAGTGCTACGGCAGCAACGGATAACCCGGCTTTAACATCATGTTTTAGCCAGCTTTTATCGTACGCTAATAAATTTTTTAGACCCGGCATGTAGTTTAATACCATTTTTCCGAACACTTTATTCTCCGGATTGACCCTTACTAATAGATAAAGGTACACGTAACTGCCGCAGGAGATCCTGATATTTTCGGGAGGTAATACAGATAATTCAGATTGGGTGTTTATCGCGTATGCCGCAGAATGGCTTGTGTTATGCAGGCTCAGGATATTATTGCTTTGCACCCGATGGTGCTGCGATGTGCGTGATGCGCTGCGCTTATCAGGCCTGCACAACACGTTCAGCCCGGCGGTTTTTACCCCGCACACACGCAAAAAAGCCCATCCGTCAG
>ERZ1036412.402-NODE-402-length-33493-cov-85.291255_pt1 | contig 33493 bp, 57 predicted proteins | sample MGYA00514218_ERZ1036412 | MGnify/ENA primary metagenome ERZ1036412 (study PRJEB33795, sample SAMN09464944) | human gut metagenome | host: Homo sapiens | place: USA: Stanford, California | collected 2016-11 | study: EMG produced TPA metagenomics assembly of the...
TACAGTTTGTTACAATTCGTTACAATCTGTTAAATCACAAATAGAAATGGTGCGGATTGAGGGTTTATACTTAATTGTTCCCATAACTACAGTACTTCTTATCTCCTATCATTTACAAAGGGGCAATAAAGGGGCAACTAAATTTTATTGTTATTTACTAGGCATTACTGGATTTCCATCATCATCAAACATTATAGTAACCTTATTCTTTTTCATTGTATCTTTTATGATGTTTGAAAATTCAATTTGTAATTTTCTATTTATAGGTTGACCTATTAAGTTTCGCATTCCTAGTTTTAAATCTTCTATTATTTTTCACGTTCTTCAGGACTTATTGGCTGTATTTCTATTTTTGCGTTCATTCTCTACTCCCATTCTTTCTATCCATTTCACTAATATATCTGCATCCTCTTTTAATAGTTCCTTACCTGCTTTTATTTTACTTAATATTATCTTTAAATCATCTATTGCGTTTCTACATCTTTTAGACTTTTCTTCAAGTCCATATTTATCCCATACATTTGCAGAATCGTTATATCTATCAATAAAGAACTCAATTAAAGCGATAAATTTATCTGAATGTAATTCTTTTTGAATATAATCATTTAATATAGTATCCATATGCCCCCCTGCTATTTGTATTTAAAGCTAAATTTTATATTCCCCTTTGGCTCATTTCTATTATACATATATACCCCATATACTCCATTTACAATCTTTTGATGTGTATAATCTATTGGATATTGCTCTCTGCTTATTTTTATTTCTATGTTTTCTTTAATACATCTGTTAAAAATGCAATCAATTAACCGAAATAGACTTTCTTTATTTCGCTCTATAGGGCCTTGTCTATCAAATCCTAATTTTCTTGCCAACGCATTTATCATTAGTTGAGTAAATGTTCCACTTATATAATGCGTATCAAATTCGAAGTCATCAGTTATACTGCTCAATAGTATATCTTTCACGGTTTCTAACTTATTATTCATATACATACCACCGCCTATCATCTATCTTTATTATATCATTTTACAAATAAAAATAGCCTATCAACCTAGATATTATTCTAAGCTGATAGGCCTTTATGCTATTCAGTTATAAACAATTGCTTTACTACTGACAACTAATAGTTGATAGTTGCGTGTATCCACCATTACACGCTATGGAGATATATGGATCACCTCAATTTTTTGCAACTAAATAAACAACTGTTCCACCTAATAATATATTTAGTATTTTACTATTCCTTTGTTGCATCTTGATTCTTTTGAGTTCTCTCATCTGCATGTCTAAGTATGCGTTCACCTTCGCCAATGATTCGTTTTGCATTGATAGCGTTTTCTCTTGCTGCTCTAATGTGTTCTTGGCTATTAGTAATTGCTCCTTCTGTTCTTTGATTAAGTTCATCGATTCTATTAATTCTTGTTTCGATTCGCTCGTTGACATCTGTGCTACGTTCAATTGCTGTTCTAACTCGTCTATTATCTTCAACTGCTCGTTGATTGTATTGTTGAGCGTTTCGAACTTCATCAGTAGCTCGTTGTATTCCTGTCGTGTCAATATTACTTGCTCTGTCGGCGTAGAACCATATACAGGCAATGATACAAAGGACAATACAAATAGGAACAGAGATGTAATGAGCGTGAATAAAGTTTTTGATTTTGTCATTCATACTTCCTCCTAATCATACATATAGTTGACATCAACTTCTTTGTCAGCTACCATTCCGCAATCACTATATTGCCATATTCTGATATTTGGATAATCACATTGTGAATCATATTGTGCACACCATACTGGAACGCTTGGCATTTGACTATATGCATATGTTTCATCCCACAATAAGGAATATCCACTATATACGCCTACATTTTGAAACCCAGCACTCCACAAAGTATTTACGAACCGACTAATGCAATTCGTCATTTCTTGGCTAGTTAAGGCACCAGCATTAATCATATTACGTAATTGGCGATGCTCTTCGTAGTCATACCAAATACCAGCTTGTAAATGGTAATCAGTATATCCATAACTATTGAGCGTGTTAATTACCCATTCTGCTTCTTGTACTGCAGTTGCCTCATCATATGCATGGCTGAAATAATATACACCAACTTCAAGACCTGCATTTAATGCTGCGGTGATGTGTTGTTCAAAGAATTCATCAACGTTATAGTTTTCACCTAATTTAATGATTACGAATTCATTGCCTTCTTCTTTTGCTTGTTGCATGTGGCACTCATCATAATAAGGTGTTCCGTTTTCAGCCTCTTGCCATGCTGAAATATCAAACCCTTTTCTCATTCTTATCACTCCTTTCTGTTATGTTTGGTAATGGCGATAATTTAGGTTGTTCTTCTAATTTATCTGGAATACCATCACCATTTCTATCAACACTAAGCCATATTAATCCTGTGAGCGATGCAATTACACCTGGTGCTCCAAACATATGGTCAATTAGAAATGCTCCCATTGTTATGATCTTATCGTTCGCACTAGAAATTTCTCCTACATAAAAAGAAATAGCGTAAGTCATCGTGGCCAATATAATTGGTGTTAGCATGATAAGTATAAGTATTCTTGCTCCCCATACTAAAGTAGGGTGGACTTTCGCCACCCTAACCGAAGTATATATTTTCTTTGCTGAATCAATGAGTTTTGTTGGCAAATTCATGGAAATCACCTCTTAACTCATCAACTCTATTCTCTATTCCATCAACACGTGCAGTTAATTTCACATGTTCTGTGTAAGCCTTAGTGCGTTGCTCACGAGATAGCTTAATTTCATCTTTTAGTTCAAGCAATGTTTGATTTAATGTACCCATGCGTTCAGTGAAAATCAAGTTATCTTGCATGCGTTCATCGCTGATACGTGTCAGAATAGGCACAATTAAAAGGCGGTAACTTGCACCGCCTATAATTGCTACGATTGATAATGTAGTTAGAATATCATCTAGTTGGAATGCCCAAGTCCACATTATTCACCCTCCGTGCTTTCTTCTAACTCCATTAATTCATTGTGGATACACCCTTCTGTAGGACATTTCCCATTTTCATTAAGAGTGGCATAGCACCACTCACAAAATTTCATTACAGGAATATCACTTTTTACTTCCATGATTATTTCACCGCCTTAATTTTTGCTAACATTTCCATATTCAATTTCTTGTACTGTTCTTGTAAATCAGAAATATCACCATTAATCAATCGTCTACGTAACACCATTTGTTCTAATGTTTCAAATCGTGTATCGTAGTATTTTTTTATATCCGCAATTTTATCGGCTTTTGTTGGCTCGTATGGTATTGCAGGAGTATCAACAAACTCACCATTTACATATGCTTTACCATTTGTGAATTGTTTCTGCATTTCACTATCACCTGTTACGATGTTAGCAGTTGGATATGTTTGTTTGGCTAATTGTTCTGTTTCTTCAAGAGTATCCGCATGAACACCTACAACGTAGGAAGTTTGGCGAACACCATGCTCATTTAATACAAATACATAGTTCATACTTTTATCCTTTCTTGGAGGTAGAAATGAAATTAATTGAGAAATTAAAAGGGGCTCATGAACGCCCCTATGTTGCGTATAAAGTTGTTGGTTATTATTCCTCTTATCAAGCAGCTAAGGAGGCATTATGTGATGTCCATACATTAGATGATGTGTATCAATCATGGTTAGAGTTACATTCATTAAATGTCTCTCCTCACACCATGAAAGGATATGAATGTGCATACTATCATGTATCATCATTATCTCACCGCCCTATCAATGAAATTACTTATATGGAGTTGCAAAATATAATATCAGATATGCTAAAGAGCGGACTTTCCTATTCATCATGTAAGAAAGTTCGCTCTTTACTTAATCAATTATATTCATTTGCAATCATTAATGACTGGTGCTCAAAGTCATACAGTCAATATTTAAATATTGGCCACAATACTCCTAAACGCCCACGCAAGGTGTTTACCACTAATCAAATTAACCGCTTATGGAGTATCAATGCAGAATTGCCATTAATACTCTTATACACTGGAATGCGTGCCAGTGAATTAATTAATCTAAAAAGTACAGATATTAATCGAAAACAACGATATTTAAAAGTTACATCAAGCAAAACTAAAGCAGGAATCCGCATCATTCCCATCCATCATCGTATATGGCCGTTTATTGAATCTCGATTATCTAATAAATGGATCATAGAGGAACGTAATTATGTTTCTCTATCACATGCCTTTAAATTATCCATGAATACTATTAACGCTAAACACACTCCCCATGATTGCCGTCATTCATTCGCTACTAGATTAGATGATATAGGTGCTAACTATAATGCTAAACGATTATTGTTAGGCCATGCTTCATCTAATGTTACTGATGGAGTTTACACCCATAAATCACTTAGACAATTACGCAAGGCCATTGAAATGCTTAAATAACCAAGGGGGAAGAGTAAACATTATTGTAGGGCGTAATATTTACAATGATGATACTGTATACCCTATTGCATTTAATAACCAACCATCTGTTAATGTTATTAATATTGCTGATACATTAGACCAAGATGGATGGGTAACTAGTGCAATTAAATCCATCACAAATTTAAAATTCACTTATATTACTGCACAAAATAGTGTAACTGGCATTAGTTGGATTGCTATTGGTAATTAACCAAGGGGGAAGAAAATTAAATTTAACCATTTATGATGGTAGAAAATATGATGTTCAATTTCCTATCTCTTATGCAAAAGAATGTATTGGCGTTCTACAAACATTAGAATGGCCTACTGCTATTGGTGGTGCATCTGTTGCTTATACAGATAAACGAACTACTACAGGCTATACAATCGTTGCTGATGCATCTAGTGCATCATATAATAGCGATTTATTCTATGTTGCATTAGGAATTTAACCAAGGGGGAAATGATAACGATGCACAGGCCTATTACGATATAGGAAGTCAGCAAAGACAAGAACAGTTTACATTTCCTATATCGTTTAAATCCAAGCCATTATACGTACATCCATATGCAATTAATAAAGTAGAATTAAGGCATTTATCACGGATTGGAATTAGTGATAGCCAGATTACATCAACTGGATTTGCAGCGGTTATTAGTGAGAATTCTAATGTAATAGAACAGATTAAAATGAGGTATATTGCTTTAGGCGTTTAAATACCAACAACACACCATTCAATGATTGAATCTGCTTTCAACATTGTTTGATAAGAAGAATGTACTTCATAACGCATATCTGTTCTAGAAATTCTTCTTGTAATAACACTTGCTCCTGAATTCCCCCAAAATATTGATGTATCACTAGCAATAATTCCGAATGTATGGAATACATGATTGTTCGTAAAAGTAATCGGAAATATAACTTTATTTGTGGTGGCTTCCAAATTGTTAGGTTCTGATTGCTTTTGCTCGCCAGCTTTTTGTTTTCCCCCTTGGTGATTAAATACCAACAGCAATCCAACAACCATTATTACGAGACTTAGGATAGTTAGTGTTATTGCTACCGCTTACCATTTTGAACGTGCTCGTCGTGATTGCCTTTGGTCTAATCGTCATCTCATGCCATGGAGTTGGCTCATCTAGCATCATAGGAAGTACTGCCAGTACTTCGTTAAAACGAATAGGAAATGTTATAGATGCAATTTCTGGGACAAATTTTCCCCCTTGGATAATTAAATTTCCAAATAGCTTACCCAAGCAGATATACCAAGCATTTACATTGCTGAAATCATATCTAATTCCAAGGCCTGTTGCTTTCTCACTTTCCAAGGCATTGACTACATCGGTTGCGGTTTTGATATTCAGGCTACTTAAAAGCGTTTTTACCAATTGTAAAGTAGGTGCTTTTGCTAATGAATCGCTATTATCTACGCTAGTAATCATGTTATTTACTTGTCGAACAATAGCATTAAAACGATTGTCATGTGCATTTGCATCAGCGTTATGCTTAGTCAACTCACCTTTTGTTACATATGTATCATCACTTGCTACAAATGTAATGTTTGTTGCATTTCCAATCTTTGTTCTAATGTTATAAATTTCAGCATTAATTGGTGTATTCTTATCTGGCATCAACCCTACATTGTTACCACCATTAGAATACGAGTATAATACCTCTTCTCCATCGCCACATTTTGCGAATAAGCCTACTTCTTTTGGAAAAAATGAATGTTCAAGTGTCTTATTAGACAATACTGCTTGAATTACATATTCACCATCTCCTCCTTTTTCACCATTTCCGATTGGTAACTCCATCTTTGGTGAAACTACCCCTGTCATTGTATTAATATCTAGCCCAGTATCATCTCCATCACCAACTACAACTTTAGTAAATGTGATTGGTTTCTTTGTTGCGATGCTTTCAGCTAGTAAATTATATCCTTTTTTTGTAACACTATTTCTGTTATATACGTCTGGCATATATCCTCCTTAACTATTAATTACAGTAGTTACATGTTTTCTTTCAACTACAACTGCAGCATATAGATTTGCAATATCCATTTGTGTGTCAATTCCTATATCTGGCTCAATATTAACAATGCTACTTGTTGTTACATGTACTGCAGCATACACCTGCTCACCTACGTTATGAACATCAGCAATTGATATACCTATGTGCGATGGTTTCACAATTGTTAAGTTTTCTCTAATTTGATTGACTGCATATACAAATGAGGAATCATAGAATTCTATTTTTAGCAATCCGTCCTCAAATTTAACATCCACATCATCTAATACGAATGTCTTAATGATTGCTTTGATTTTTTCTAATGTACATTTACCGCTATTGTTCCATAGCATTTGTACAATATTCCTGCGTTGTTCAATTGAACCTTTAGCTACTATACCTAAGTCTTTTTCATACACACGCAAACCACGTTCGCTAACTGTATCAAAGAACCCATTGTCTAATAGTTCATCAAGCAACACATCAATATCTTGCAGTTGTAACCCTGCTGATTGATATAACTCACGAACCCATGGATCATTGCGATACATTTTGTTGATTGCCTTTAATGCGTACTCTTTGAATTGAGTTTTATTCATTTAGAACCACACTAACTGTGCCTAATGTAGCAACTTGTTCTACTGTTAAATCAATCTTTGTAGTTTGTCCATTTACTGTAACGCTTGCATAGTCAGTTACTCCAGCACTATCGATTATGATATTGGCAATTTGTGCGACTGAAACATAATCTTGCTTGAATGCAATTCGTTTTAGGTATTTAGTAACCGCATTAGTTATATCAGCCGTAATAGTTGACTTTGTAGCAGTACTGATATGTTTCACTCCAGTTACTTCTACATTAATTGGTACGTTGGTAGCACTAACTACAGTACAATGGGCCCCGATTGGTGCTTGCCCTGCTCCGATACCTTTACTATCTGGATCTATATAATCTTGTACACGCTTAACTAAATCACTATCAGCAGGCTTTCTATCGGAATTAATGATGATAACTTTAACTGTATTGTTACCATCCCATAACCCTATGACATGAGCCTCACCAACACCTTCGACTTCTTTCGCCCACTGTTTATAGTGGTAATCGTTACCGCTCGTTGCTGGCTCTCGTAGTTCCTCATAGTAGCGTTCACGTAAATCATCATCTGTTTCTTCATCTTCGCCATTGATTGCCGCATCATCGTTGATTACATTATTTATACCAGCAATAGTAATAGGCATCTGCGTGATTGTACCTTTAGGAACATTTCCAATGCTACCAGCTTGCATGCATCTGATTTTGATAACTGAATTCTTTTCTACATCCTTTGTTCCAAGGCTTTCATACTGAATACCAGTTTCGCTTTCAAATAAATCACCTGCATGAATAGTTCCTGTTCCATCAACTATACGTAAATTACATACTGCCTTTGTGGCTAATTTTCGTTGTGTACCTTTTCGTTGAAAACATACACGAGTTAATTCATCACCTGTTAAGTTATCAACATTCTGTTTCCATTCGATTTCTTCTGCTTTTTTCCAAAGTTCAAGAATAGCGAATGCCTCGCCCCTAGTTAAATCATACGTAGGAAAGCCTTCGGTCTTTTGATAGCTATCGTCAATGTGTTCAAGCATCGTATTATGAATGTTATCCACACTATAATTCGAGTTCATAATCTATCTTTACCTCCTCTCCTGTATTCGTTACGACTGTAAAATAAAAGATACCAGCGTTGAATTGCCAATCTTTGACAATCACCACGCATGGTACCTTGTTCATAATGCCCTCTGTTATACGCCGTTTAATTTCTGCCACTTTGTATGACCTAGGCAATCTATATCCTAATAGTTTTCGTAGGTCTAACCCAAAACTATCAGTATAGATCATATATTTTTTCATTTCTGTTCGGATAAATAACTCTATCCATTGCTTTATTGCCTCTATCTGTGTATCTTCTACATTTCTTCCGTCTTTGAACACAAATCTATGTGTCTTGTAATCAAAGGCGAATGAACGGCCTACCTTATGTTGTGCATTGGTAACTGTGGCCGTAGATTGGATAGAGTTAGTAAAGTTATAGTCCTTTGGAAACATTACACACCTTCCTTAACTATATCCACGATAAAGAAATGTTGCTCATTTTCATCTGGAATTACTAATACTTTATCACCTGGTTTCCATAGTTCATCAAGTACTATCTTTCCACTACCCTGTGCACTATATGGAGGACTACCAGGGCAATCTTTATGAGCAATAGTACCACTATGTCTGTATGAATACGTTGTAATGTGATGTATTAATTGAAAACACACGTATCCATTGGATGCATTGATTTTAAACTTTCCGTCTTTAATTGCTACTTCCCATGGTGATGTACTGATTACTTCGCCTAATACTGCTCCTATTCGTACAGGATTAGTTCTATTTTTGAACTCAGATGCCATTCTACTGTGCCATTCTTCCATATTCTCACCACCTATGACATCTTAATAACCTTAGTCGGTGCTTCGCCATTATGCCATGCATAGTTTGCATCAGAATAAAACATTGCATGACCAGCACTGCTACTATTCCCAAATGCTCCACCTGCACCATCTGAAATAACTACATGATCATTGTTGCCATATACTAAAATATCGCCTTTATTAGCATAGCCATTAAATGTTTCTACCTTGTAGCCTGCATTTTGTGCATTATTTACAAGCGTATCTACATCAGCTGTACCAATATCAGCTTGTTGCTTTAGGAATGGACTGTAATATGAGCCAGCTTTCACCGCTACATCTACGCACCCATTATCACGATATACGCTTTCATATCCGTTGAGTGCGTTCATGCCTGCATCTACTTGTGTAGCATTAGCCGTGCTATTCGTTGCATTAGGTGTAACAGTTGTAGTAGTACTTGTTTTATACTTGCTTGTATCTAATTCTGCCTCTACACGTTTTAAATCTAATGTCATTGTATGGTTCACTCCGTAATTATGCTTGCAATTAGTAACTAAGAATTTATCATGAATATCTACTGTGTAATCATTGATGATAATTACACGGCCACTGCGTACAGTATCATCACCTAATAGAGTAAGACTTAGCTTTTCCTTAATCTTATTGCTATCTTGAATGGTTTTCTTTGCAATCTGTGCCGTTTGTGCCTGTTTCTTATCGTCTACCTTTATGATTTTCTTAATCAATCCATATTTCTTGATGCTTTCATCATCTTGGATAGTCGATTTTACGGACTTGCTCTTTTCCTTGCTAGAAATTGCCACGATACTATTACGCATATCTTCCATGCTCAAATCTCTTGAGTAATTATTAATTGGTTGAGTTATGACCTTATCTAGTACCAAATCTTTATAATCTTCTACATGTACTTTACCTTCTCTATATTCTAGGCGGTATTTATACCCTGTTTCTTCGGTAGCCTGTTTGATGATGTCTTTGATTACATCCGATACAGGTTGCCCTTGATAGATTTTCTTGATTTTAGTCTTTATGTCGGCCACATTTCCAAGCGGTACATCATTTTCTTTGCATACCTTCTTGATTGCCTCTAACCCACTAACTCCATTGAACTGTATTTCAATCTCTGATTTATTGAGATAAAAACAGTAATCAAAACAGGTATAAGTATATTTATTAGTACCACTCTGTTTTTCGCTTACGATGATGCCTTGAAAGACTACTTCTTCCTTTGGTTCTTCGTTCAGTGTTGTAGTAGCACTCTTATTGTTATTACTTACTTGATTACTAAACTCTATCTTGCCACCAATTGCTAGGCGTGTGCCCATCATATTAAAGTCAAATGGATTATCCGCTAAATCAAATGTAAATTCTTGCCCTAGCGTATCAATGCCATCTGACCTTTCATAGTTGTTTGTGTAAGCTGTAATTTCACGTGTTTCTGTAACATCCTTACCATCTTTATCTTTCGTTACGTTTGTATATTGGAGTTTCATTTCTTCCCTCCTGTGTTGGATGTAGTGCTTTTCGTATCCTTACTAGCCTCTTTATTTTCACCACCTGTGTCTGATTGTGTTTGCGTAGATGTATTAGTGTATACATACTCTTCAATACCAATAGTCGCTTTTATATCGCCTACCTTATCCCATGTGTATGATAGATCATTAACCACACATGGCATATTTAGTATTTCATTTCCATCAGATTGAATTATACATATCCGCATCACGGCCTTTGTTTGCCGTTGTGCTTGAAAGAATTGTAAGCATTGTAATCCATCTGTACCATTACCACGAATGAATGAGTAATCTTTCCCTACAGGTAAGAGAATATTATCAAGGCTTAATGTTCTAAGACCTAACGGCCCTATTAACTTAATATCTCCTCTTAATCCGTTGAAAGTTTCATTCTTTTGTGGCTCGTTTATTGTTGGTAATGGATTAGGTACTACAGGCAATGTGATGTACTCATCTGTCAATTCAGAATGAAATACTATGTCTGTGGTTGGTTTCTTATCTAAATAATCTAAGACTTTCCCCACTAATCCATGTGATAGCTTATCAGCATATCTTGTAGCACGTGTAATTGCCATTTTTTGCAATTCAGCTTGCTTAGATTGTATGCGTTGTTGCATGACCTTCTTTGCACTGTCTTGAAATCTCACATTACACCCCCTACATGTTGCCCATTGCTAACATAATTTTATCCGTGATGTGATTACCACATGCATCCATGAATTCTTCATTACCAATTACATTGCCTTGTACTGTTACATTAACAGTAACATTGCCTCTGTTGTTTGCTAATTGTCGCATGCTTTCATCATGTGGAATCACTTGTGATCCATTCGGTAGATTGATAATTTCACCACGTTGATTTTCATTAACGTATGTAGGGCCACCTTTCCAGTACTCTGTACCTGTTGCGTTTCCATCGCCATTAAATACACGGCCAACTGTTTTGTTGTACAGCCATTGACCGCCCTCTTTAATAGCATCGATTTTATCGCCTGCCCATTGCAATTTATCTTGTACCCAACCAAGAACACCTTCTGCTACGGATTTAATAATGTCAAAATATCCAGTAAAGATTTTTACAAGGCCATTGAACGCCATATCCCAGTTGCCTGTGAATACACCTGTGATGAAATCAATAATGCCACTGAATATCTGCGTTACATCGTCCAATATTGGTGCAATGATTGTCATAAATCCGTTATATAACTCTGTAATCAAAGCAATAACACTATTAACAAACTCCATGCATCCACTTACAATGCTCTCCCATAGTTCAGATGCATATGTTGAAATTGCATCCCACACGGATAACGCTACTTCTTTTACTGTATCCCAGTTATAAATTAACAATGCTAATGCTGTGATGATTGCATATATAGCAAATAACATAGGATTAGCTAACATGAGCATATTTAAAATCCGCACTACTCTAATGACTGTTGTAAATGCACCTGCTATTGAACTAATTAATGGAATTACTTTACCAATAACATTAAACGCAACAAATCCTACTGCTACTGCCTTAATAACAGGCAATAAGAATCCAAGGTTTTGAGTACACCATTTTATTACATCACCAATACCAGATATAACTGTTTTGACTACACCCATTGCACTGGTTAGATTTTCTTGGATGCTTTCCTTGTTATCGTTTACCACTTGTGCAATGTAAGTAAATGCACCGCTAAATAGTCCAAATACATCCTGTATTACAGGTGCAATGATTGGCATGATTGTACTAGCTAAATCTATAAATGCTTTTTGCATTGGCAATAATGATTTACCAATAGTTGCCATTAATGCTGCCTGTTGGTTCTTCATTCGTTTGAGTTGGCCATCTGGAGTATTCGCTAGTATTTCATTCTGTTTAGAGAATGTGCTATTAACTACTTCATTAATTGCGGCTAACTTCTCTGCCTCTGTACCATTCTTGATGATTTCCTTTTGTGCCTCTGTAAGAGGTATCTTCATCTTGGTTAAGCCTGCCACATCACCATTGAACGCACGCCCAATTGCTTGCGATGCCACCTGTGCATCTTCTGCCGTTGCATTGATACCGAATTTACCTGCTACTAGGTTAGTAAGTGCCTCTGAAAGGCCATCTACTTTATCTACAGGCACATTCCATTTATTGAGTTCTTGATACCCAGCACGAATAGTACCAGCGGAAATTACACCAACTTTACCCCATTTTGCAGCATAATCATTGAGTTGCTTTTGTGCCGCATCAAGTGCTTGTGCTGATTTATCATAGAGTGAATTGTTATTGGCCAAGCTATTACGCAATAACGTTTGAGATAATTCCGCCTGTTTGGCCACATCAAGTGCTTTCTTGCCATACTCAACAATAGCACCTACACCAGCAAATGCACTAAGGCCAGTCATAGCTAATCCCATTTTAGTGATACTTCCAGCAATACCCATGAATTTATTGTTGATTCCACTACCGAAATTACTTAATTTATTTTTCATGGCCGTCATTTTGCGTTCTGTATCTTTGGTTGTATCACCAACCTTTTTCATTGGAGCGGTGAATTGGTCTTTAAGGCTCAATAGTACGTTAATACTTTTAGCCATGCTTGCTCCTTTCTACATCTTCCATATCTAGTTTGAAACACGCTAGATAGAATGTTTTTTCTACTAGATCTAAATTAAGTAACGAGGATAATGTATGACCTTTATTCATGTAATAGCGGAACATAGATAGTTCCTCGTCCGCCTCTATTACTTTTTTATTTCGTCAACTGGATTAGTAATGCCATACATTGCCAAGATAGATTCGCCTAATGCACTAATATCTTCAACGCTATCATTGAGGACTTTATAGACAACATCTGTAGGCTCTGCACACTCATATTTATCTTGTAATTCCTTGCTTTTAAACAAAGGAACGCATGCATAGATAAGTTGTACCATCGCATCCATCACCGTGGATAACGTAGCATCCTGTTTGATTTCATCCATAATGCGTAACACTGTAGGTAGTGGTTGATGAATTACAGTTAATTCGCCCCCTAACCCTTTAACGTATACGTCTTTGGATTGAAAACCCTCTTGCATTTTTCTATTGAGTAAATCTTCTAGTTGTAATTTAGCCATTTATTATCCTCCTTACTATAAAAGGAAAGGCGATGCATTAGCACCGCCTATTTATTAAAGAATTAAGTCTAAGTAGTTGTAATCAGCAAATTTGAATGGATAAGATTCTTCTTGAACCTTTTTGTTTTCAAATCCATGTGCCAATTCGTCCAAAGTAACACCAGTTAATTCGATACGTTCTGCACCATTAACATCAGGATCTGTTAATTTAGATACAATCTTAATATCTGGCACACTGCCATTCTTAATTTTACCTGCAATCTTTTGTGCTACACGGCTATCGATTTTGTGAAGTACTAATGTACCTGCACCTTCGAACCCTACAAAGCGTTGATATATACCCATTTCGCCGTTAATATCTACTGCCTCATACTTGAGTGAGATTTTAGCCTCAAAAGATTTAACGTTAGCGTATAATTCGCCATCAATCCATACTTTGCCAAACTGGCCACGCAAGATTTGATTATGGATTTCTTTATTATTCGCCATAATTTACCTCCTATTCCATCGTAATTTGGAAGGATAAATCTTCCATAGCATCAAGAATTTTGATTTTAGCAGCAAGATATACAGTGGATTTGAATGACATTTTCTTTACTTTATCTTCATCCCAATCTTCTGCCTCTAATTTACCTACACTCAACCAAGCCTCACGTTGATTTTCTACATCGATATAAGCATGATTGTCATACTCTGGATCTAGAATTTCACCATTAACTACTTTAGTTAAGGAGCGGAAGTAAGAGTTTACGGAAGAAATAAATAGATATTGGTTGTCCAAATGGTTCTTGTATTTGCCCACATAGTATTTTTTGAATGTGGAATACAAATCTTCCATCATCAAGTCCATAGATTCAACAATGATGATTTTACGCATATCTTCTGTGTCAGTAGATGTGAATGTAGTCAATGTATTGACACCACGGCCAACACGTACCACTGCATCTTCATCGTCATTGATAAGGAGTAACCAACCTTCATCAGTCCATTTATTAGCATCCTTTTCGTTTGTGATGAAAGAGTTATCTACATAATCCAAATCTTCCAATTCGTAGTATGTGATACTTCTATTCATTGGCAAGTTAGCCAAAATGGAAACCACACGTGGTAAATAGTCTGTCATTTTAACAGTTGTAGTTGCATCCGCACCAGCCTCATGCACATAATCGCCTTTCATATTAACGATATGTTTATCATCAGCCACTGTTACATTAGCAACTACGCATTTTACCTTACGGCCTTTAGACAATACGTTACGGCTCTTAGTGTAAGATACTAATTCTGTTTGCCAATCTTTTTCAACTGTACATGCCCAGTTGTATTTCACTTTGTCTAGTACCGCTTTTACATCTGCGAATTCTGTTGTAGATGTTGGAACGTGTACTACTACTAATTTGTTTACGTTGACATAGAAACAACGTTTCAATAATTTCACATTTTCTTCTGTGAATTTTTTCTTTGTGATGTCAGCCTCGAATTTGTAGATGTCATAACCTGCAGTAGGTTGTGTATCGTCTTTCAAGATGACTACTGCAGTACCACGTTCAGAACGCAATACTGCGGATACTGCCTTTTGTAAAAAGACAATATCAATATTTGGTAAGCCAATCGCCATGTTTTACCTCTTTTCTTTGCATTAAAAAAGCACCCACGCTGTGTGAGTGCTATTATTGATTTTCTTCGCTGGACTGTTGCTGTCCATTGATTGCCAATTCTTCCATGTAAGGTGCATCTGCCTCTGGTCTTGGTTGATAGATTGTTACATCAAAGTTTGTAATGTATGTCATATCTGCTTTATTGATAGTTTCTACTATCTCATCAGCAGTAAGGCTATATCCGTCAACTATCTGCAATGGAGTTGCCAATAATTCACGGATGCTCTCCCTAGCTTTCAGCAAATCTAAATAACCTGTTAGCCGTTTTTCATTGAAGTAGTAGATATAGATGTTAAGTGTATCTCCCCTTAACAATTCCCCAATATCTTCATTCTTGAAGTCTACGATTTCAATAAAGAATGACGGCCGTTCAAACCCCTCTGATATATCTCTATCATTTACATCACATCCCAGTAGTTCACGGCATCGCACTGTCAATGTTTTGATAATGTCTACTGCAGTAACCACTAGCCTAACCCCTTTTCATCTAACATTTTGTCTATAAATTCTTCTGCCATGGATTGATACTCTGACGGAAATTCTTTAGTTGTCTTACCCATGATATTTTTACCACGTACAAAAGCCTCTCCAGTATTAGCAACTATTAATTTAGGCTTGCCTTGGTCTTTATGCCCCAACATAACATGACCATGCTCAACTAACCATGCATGAGGTGCGGTATTTTTAACACGCACTTGCCATTCATCATGGCCGTACTTATACGCTCTATCACGTTTTAATCCTTTAATGAGGTTCTTTGTGCCTTGCGTAGTACCTTTTTTATAGTTTTCTTTTGCCTTAGATTTGAATTTATTTCCTGCACGCTGAAGGAAATTCTTCGTATCCTTTGGAAATTTCTTATTTGCTAAATCCATGAGTTCTTTTGAAAACTCACTAAGCCCTTCCGTCTTAATATCAACACTCATCAGATAACTACCTCTGTGAATATCTCTAACCGCTCTTTATTAAGATACGGATCCATAACATACAAAATGTCATATCGTTGCCCTTCAATGATTAACCACATATCTGCCGTTATATCATCTCTGTATCTGCATACGATTTTATGAGTGGTTCTTGCTAGTGTGGTATCGGCTACTCTACCGCTCAATAGTGTGCCTGTCTGTGGTATTACACCGCAATACAAATTACCTATTACAGTATCCACAATGGGAAACTGCCCTAGTTCATTCATCTCTGTGGATTTTCTATTAGCATGTATTTCTGCCTCATGTTGCAATAGTGTGCTTAGTCTACCCTTGCGATACATGTTGATACCCCTCCATTAAGTTCATAGAGTACTTATCTAATATAGCTTGTGTTGTAGGGTTCACTATTGCGTTCTCTACTGCAGTATATGTGCGGTTATCGTAGAATTCACCGCACAATGCTAATACTGCAAGTGCCATATCGTCATACTCATCTAAATCTTTAGGCTCTAACCCTGTATAGGTAGCACAATATGTAATTGCTGCAGGTAGTACTAAGTCAAGAATTGGAGTTGTAAGCGTTGTAATTTCAACACGGATATAGTTAGCTACTATTTCTTTTGTTAATTCACTAACTTTCATCCTCTACACCTCTTCTTCTGTGTTTTTACTGTCTTTTACTGTACTTTTACTGTCTTTTACGAGTTTAATGTAGCCAGCATTCAATAAGTCATTGGCAATTTCTTCGTCATTAATCTCAATGATTTGCTTTAGAGAGGCGGTAACCGCCCCACTAAAACTTACTAATGCCTTATATTTCATAGGAATTTACCTCCTATTAAGCCATTTTCAATACTGCAATGCGTTGTTGATCTACAATCTTGCCGTCAACTTCTACATAACCAGCTACACCAACTGCATATTGAGTGTAGAAACGTTCTTGCAATACAGAAATTTCAGAATTTTCACCGCAAATTTTTGTAGCATAGCCTTTAAGGTCTGCGAATACGGCTACTTTATTGCCTGTTGCAATTTTTGGCATGTTATCTGATTCGTATACAGGACGGCCTAATAATGTATATCCATAGCCATTAGTCAAATCCTTATTCAAAATGTAATTACCTTCTGTATCTTTCAATTTTGCACATGCTTTGAAAGTATCTGGATTCATAATGAATACGCCATTGCCACGATACACTTGAGGTACTGCAAATTGTAAGTCAATCAAATCATCTGCAATAATTGCAGTTGCTGCACCAGCTGTTACTGCGTTTGTAGCGTTCAAAATACCTTCGATTTTAGATGTACCATTAAGCATTTCGTTTTCTAAGAATAGAACGATTGCTTCTGCTACTTTAGTTACAACGTAATTTACAATGTCAAAGCCTGCATTATTGATTAAAGATTTAGATACTTTAGTCAATACACCTACTACATTACCTTTCAATGTAACGGATTTGAATTTACCGCTTGTGGATTCAAGTTCTTGGAATTCACCAACATATGCACAAGTAGTTTTAGACGTGGATTCATCTTCAACTGCAAATACCAAATCACCTTTTACATCGTAAAAATCAGAATTTTGAATGATTGGTGCGATGTTTTTTACTGTGGCGATAATACGGCTTGCGATTGTGGAAGGAATAACTACACCATTATCTCCTTTGGAAAGGTTCACATCGGAACGTGTTTCTACATCGGAGAAGGATGTTTCACCTGTACGCAAGAAATTAGCAAATGCACGTTCTTCTGCTTGTGCAGTTGCTTTTGCATCAACCGCATCAGATGGTTCATCATCAGAACCTACGGAAATCAATTTGCGTTCTTCTTGTGCAAGTTTCAATGTTTTATCGATGTCGGCTACTTCTTTTTGTAGACCTTCGAATTTTGTTGTTTCTTCTTCATTAAGGGCACGTGTTTCTTCATCTGCCACTTTTACAAGGTTGTTCATTTCTTCAACCAAAGAATTGCGTTTTTCAATAAGTTTTTTAAAGTTCATGCTATCCTCTTTTCATTAAAAAAGCACCCACATATGGTGGATGCTATGCATTAAGTTCAGTTAAAATGTCATGATATTTTTGATTGTTAGGCTTTTCTTCTTCCTCTGCCTTGCGTTCTTCAATATCATATTCCAATGTGCCTGTTGCGGTTTCGTTAGATCTACATTCTAGTAAATCTTCACCTTCATCAGCACGCATGCTAATTGATGTTGCAATATATGCTGGTGTTACGCTTAAAATACTTACTTCACTTACATCAATAGCTTTTAATGTGCGAATTTCAGGCATATTTTCCTGTTTATCCCAGCTATCTTCTAGTTTTTTAAAACCAAAAGACCAACCTTTTAGCTTTCTTTCTTCCGCTAATTTGACTACTTCTGCATCAGATACAGTTGCTTTCGCATACAATCCTATGTTATCTTCACGCAATTCTAGCGAGCCGTCTTGTTGGTCTCCCAATTTACGGCGGTGATTAAACCGTAATTCTACATTATCATTGCGTTGAAGTGCCGAATTAAACGCTCCAGTAGCTACTTTTTCAAGGAATTGACCTCTTACATCACGAATTGGTTTACTTAAACGCTCTGTAACGTTCACATACCCCTCAATTGTTGCTGCACCATTACGTACCTCAATCTTCACTATTCTCACCCCCTTTCTCTGCTTTAGCATTTGTTAAATCACCCAATACACCAGTATTTGGTGTATAAACCTGTTTAGTTTCTGGGTAATAGAATACATTTGCCAAGTTCATGCTTACAAAATCAATACCCATTGGCGATAAATCTTCACGTTGACGGATTTCATCAATGTTAATCCAGTTACTATCCAATGCAGTCTTATAAGCATTAAAGCGTGTGAGCATATCAGCTTTAAGCAAATCATTCATATCAAGGCTAAAATACAAATTGCCTTTCTCTGTTTCTAGCAACATTGCCCTATTAATAGCTTGAATAAAGCAATTTACGATTGGCATAATTGTAGTTTTAACAAAAATATTAAATGCTTTCTCATCTGTAAATGTTTTGTCTGTAAACCCAAACAATTTATAAATTAAGTCTGCATTTGTTTGTTTACTTTCATTCAGCTGATTTTCTACGGCTGTACTATCTGCACTTTCAAAGGTAATACCCTTGTTGAGTACGATTACATCACTCTGACCTAGCTTAGATGTCATGTATCGCCATGCTTTTTTGAGTGCCTCTAAGGCTTTTACAGTTAGACGGCCCTCAGATTTTAGGAATCCTTTGCGTACACCCTTGCTAATTACTCCATTCTCATAGACTAATGCATTGTACATACTGGATATATGCATTGCGTTATCGTCCAATAAGCCACGGCCACGCACACCATCTTTAGAGTTTCGTACCGCACGCATGATATTGAAGTTATCATAGTAGTATCCATCGACTAAGTAATACACTACTCTGTCAATTAGCTTGCCATTATCTAGTACGCTAACCCTATTCTTAGGTAGATATTGCAATGATTCCGCATCATTCCCATTCTTGCCTATGTAACAATAGCAAGAACCCTCTAGGATTAGATCATTAATCATGGCTTGTTTTGTTTCAAACGCACCTAGTATTGAATTTGTTTCAATATTCAATAGCTTTGTACGTTCATCATCCATGATTTCTGTTATGGTATTTCCATCTCGTTTATATAAGCGAATTGGAATACCAGCAATAATTCCAGATATAAGAAACAATGCACTTGCTACAGCTGGCACTGATAACGCCTGTTGTCGTGTAACTGTTGTAGTTGCATCGTAGCTAGGAAGTGTTAAGTCCACCTCATCTGCAGTATCAATGAATGCATTTTCATCGGCTCGTGTTTCTGTTCCAAACAGATTTTTAACCCAACTCAATAAGTTTCACCCCCTTTCTATATCTGCACTACCCAATCAAGGGCACTATTTAACATGTAATTTTGATGTAATAGGTACATCGCATTGATGCCAGCTACTACCATATCTACCTTGCCTCGTGATTTTTTCTTATTCACATAGCGGTTCATATTTGTGTCGTACACACATCGTGAGTTTTCAAAGTTAATTTCTAGTAATTTGTTCCCTTTTTCGTATACAAGATTGCCGTCTGCTATCAATTCTGCAAGCCATTTGGTTGCTGGATGCAATACGCTAGAATGTTGTTTAATCTCAACCATCGTATAACCTGCATCTTCTAACTTTTGAGCAGTTGATAAGGCATTCCACCTATCATATCCAATACCCATCACAGTAACCCCAAATTTAGTTTCAATTGCCATAATAAAGCGTTCAATAGCACCATAATCTACAGTACGATTGCCACACGCAATACAATAGCAAGCATTAATAAAATCACGATACGGAATGCGTTCTAGTTTTGATTTTTCATCCACTCTATCTTCTGGAATAAATGCCCTTGAATCAAGATATACTTTACCTTCATCTTCGTCATAGGCCACCATAGATACAGCACAGTTATCTGTAGATAAGGCTAAGTCAACACCAAGGAATACTTCACGGCCATTCCAGTCGATATGATCAACTGCACCTTTTTGTAAATCAGCAACGTTTACAAAACTTTCACTACCAGCACCGCTATATATGATATTGCAGTGTTTTGTAATAAAGTTTTCACGCTTGCTTTCGATCTCAATAGCCACTTGCCGTTTAGCTTTCAAATCTTCCATGATTTCTGTTACTTCAATAGCTAATGGATTGCTTTGTTCTAGTACTTCATCATTCGTTGCCCATCCTTTTGTATCATCTGGCTCATATAATAAGGCGAACACCTTATCATCATCTACTGCACCATTCAATACACGCTTTGCATAGTCCACTTCATCTTCAAATGGATTGTTTAGAGTAGGATATTTAGTTGAAATGATGAACCCTAGCTTGTTGAGTATAGTCAATTGCCCTGACCTCATGGCCTCAATAGCGTATGTATTAGGCAATGCACCTGTTTCATCTACAAGAAATACACTAGGCAACTTACCATCTAACCGCCCTGTTGAGTAGTTAAGAGGTATGTATCTGTTCTCTGTTATGTTGCAATGGATATAATCACGCAACATTTTGAACTTTTCCTTGCCGTTCATCTTGCCAAGCATAGCAGGACTACTACGTAATATTTCTTCAATAGCCGTTTTGATTTCACGTGATAATGAACCATCTGGAGCGACTGAATAGAACTTAGAAAACTTAGGTTCAATAAAGAAAAGCAAAATAAAAAGAACCGCAATCAAAAATGTTTTGCCGTTCTTTCTACAAATTTCCAATATTGCATTTTCATATCGTCTTTTATCTGGATTATCACGCTCAACTGTACACATAATCGCAATAATAAACAACCACTGAAAGCCAGCCATGGCATCATACACTGTTGCATTAGCCTTTAATCCTTTAGGCATAATCAATAATTTCAGCAATTCGCCAATGGTTCGCACCTTGTTTTCATCTATTTTGTATCTACTATCCTTATTATTTGCGATTGATAGGAACTCTTTCACCTGTAATTTTACAAACTTTGGAGCATTTATCTTACTTTCTGCTACCGCCATTGCGTATTTAAAAGCAGGATGTTTCTTATCCAGTCATCCCACCCCCTTGCAGCACATTTAGTAAAGGATCTGTTTCTTCTTCCTTTTGATTAGCAACTAATACACCTAGTTTCGCACGTGATTGAGGTGATAGGCATAATTCATCGCACAATTTCAAATATGTACGCACCAACTTCTCTTGTGTGCCTACAAATTCTCTATCAATAGCAAGGCTTGGTTTCCTTGCTACTTTTTTATTTGATGTGTTCAGCATATCCACTGCTACACACGCTTGAATAATTGTTTGTGTATCCAAACGGCTTAACACTTTGGCTTGCCTTAATGCATCAACAATAAAATTGAAAGCCTCTAACTGTGTCTTAGTTAAATAGCTTGGTGGCTCAATCACCGCATCATCTGTAAATGCATTTTCAACCGCCATACGTTTTTCTTTTTCCGCTTTGGTTAGATGTTTCTTTGTAGTCCTTGCTGATACTGCTTTTCTCATATGTCTACCTCCTTTCCTCTGTGCTATGACTTTATTGAATACTTGCTATATAAATAAATATATATTCACGCACGCATGTCCCATTAGGGAAAATTGTGTAAATTGTGGTGAGCAGTACGGTCTGCCGATTTTTTCCAAAATCACTTCTTGATAGTAGGGGGGGTACTAATTATTTTCTTGAGATACTCCGCCTTGTATTCTCCGTGGTCTGCTTTATAATGATGTGCCTTGCATAATGTAATAAGGTTGCTATGTGTTGTCCTCTTTCTCCATGCACTATGCAACGGCTCAATGTGATGTACATCCAATCGTTCGCCTACACTAATATAATTATCTTCATGCAAGCACAATCTACATAGATGCTTATCACGATCTAATACTTCTGCTCTACAGTCTTGCCACTCACTACTACTTCTGAACTTGCGTTCTTTTATTCTACTCGCTGATGCATTGCTATGTTCCTGTTTGTAGTTTCGCTTTGGCTTGTTTGGACATTCTCCTTCATGTATTCGTCCGCAATAACTACATGCTTTTAACATTGCATCACCTCTACTTTAATATAGCGTTACTATTACGCTTTAACTTCCCATGAGTTCTTTTGCATAATCCACAATGTGTTTTTCTTGCGCTACTCTGTGTGATATAGCTTTGACATTTTCCCTCATATTCAATTGTATCTGCAGTACAGATTCCATATTTATTATTTAAGCATCTGTTCCTGTTACAACATATCCTAGTCATACATCATATCCCATTGCTCTACGATTAATTGCATACGCTTCATCATATGTTATTCCCTCACGTTCAGCTACTATCTTTAAACAATCTTCCTTTGTTGGATATTGTCCGCTATGAGTATTGATATGGCATTGTGTACATAGTTGTATTAGATTCTCTCTAATATCTCCACCACCACTACCACGTGTATTTATATGGTGTGGTTCAATTGTTGTTCTATTGCCACACACTTCACATATTTGTGAGCGCACTTCTTTTATTGTTTTTCGTGAGGTAATTCTTTTGTGTTTCATTTTTCCTCCTACAAATAAAAAGGACTACATCCTATCGTGTTATGCATCCTATGTGATGTAGTCCTTTTATGTAATTTTCCGAAGGAGGCAAGTAGTGTTCAACTCGTTTATGCCCACATACAGTATCTCATATATTGAGTGTCAAATAATAGCAACCTTTTTGTAAATTACATCAAAGTTTTTAATTGCTCGCTTATGTAGATTGTGAATGTTCTGTCTTGAACATCCTACTAGCTCAGCTACTCTCTCCCATGTACATCCGTTTATGTATCTATCAATCAGTACAGTTCTTTGTTTAGTACTATGGATCTGATTAATCATAAACCTTGCACGCTCTCTTTCTTGAAAGTATGTACTCCACTCTCTCATTATCTCATCTGCGGTCGCATCAAGGTTCGCGACTTTATCTGCAATCGTTATTGGTTGACCGCCACTAATTCTTTCCTTGCTATAGTCAATTGCTTGTAGGCTCATTATATCCTGTCGCAATCTAAATATTTCCCTCTCTTTACAGCGGATATTCAAATCTGTATCTCTGATTTGAATTAAATATTCCCTTCCTGTCATCGACTAATATCCCCTTGCTTATCAAGATATTCTTCCCATTCCTCAAGAGAATATATTTTTATATTTCTTGCATTAGCATAAGCCCATTCTCCAATGCATCCTTTTGAGTATTGCCAATCTCCACATAATATTAATACTGAACACTTTTCCAACATATCTAAACAAATTTGTAACCCCTTAGCATACTCTTTTTCAAAATATAACATAGAAAAATTATGTAATGGAGATAGATATACATTATTTCTATCTTTTAACACTAACTCTTTCATAATTTTATCTATTGCCATCTGATTACTATTTATGACATCATCACAATTTATTCCATTTGTGCTACCAAATGGATGCGCTACATATATCAATCTCCTATTCATTGTGTTACTCCTTTAGCTTGTAGATCATTAACATGGAATACATGGCTATCATCCGCATCAATTGCATCTATTGCCTCTTCTATTTCTGTATTTTCAAACAGTTTCCCTTGCGCTCTTTCACCTTTAACAAACATAACTACCTCTTTTAGAAACTCCATGATTATTTTGTTTTCACTTGTTCCCACTGGTATCCATTCACTTACTACCTTACACAAACTACCTGCTTTATTTTCTAAAGCACCTGTTACTTTAACTTTATCAATCATTGCATCATCATGTTTGTTATATTTAACGCCCATACCTACCAAGTAATATAAGTTTGCTGAAAACTTGAATGTTGGAAACCATTGCAAGAATAGTTCTTTCATCTTTTCATATTGTCTTATCATTTCTGGCCTATATATGTCTTTCGTTTTTAACTGGTATGTTTCATCACATCGGCCATTATGTTTCATATACGTTACTTTTGTATACTCACCAAATTGTATGTTTAGAATTCTAATCATTTTACAGCCCCCTTAATGCACGTTCTTTTGTTCGCCTTGCTTGTAATAATTGTTTTTGCTGCTTTTCTTCACATTCCCATTCACCACATATCATCTTATTAGCTTTGTTTGTGTAAAAGCGTTTTCCACATTGCACACAATATCTTGCGTACTTATATGCTTGCTCCATTCGTTCTCTATTTTCTTTTGCTACTTGCTTTGCCGTCTTACGTGGCTCTATTGGTTTCCCTGCCATACAATCTGGACACCATGTGTTATGGTCTGTTGGTGTATATAACCTATCACACCTATGACATTTTCTTTGCATTGTTTTCTCCTTATCATTTGAAAAACACTAGCCATATTGTTTTTCCTCTTCGTTGTCCAATAATTGGCTCGCATGGTAATAGCCTTTTTACCTGTGGCAATGTTATTTGTTCTTCATTCCATTTGAATATCATTGTTCCATTGGTTTTAAGTACCCTCCAACATTCTGCTAACCCTTTCTTTATATCCTCTTTCCAGTTTTTACTTAATTGCCCATACTTCAATTTCATATATGACTCTTCCCCAGCTCTTAATAAATGTGGTGGATCAAATATGACAAGGTGAAATGTTTCTTCTTTATATGGCATCTGCCTAAAATCTGCCATTATATCTGGTTTAACAATTAATTTCCTACCATCACAAAGCGTTGTGTCCTCCATCCTATTATCCATATAAACAGTATCCTTATTTTCTTTGTTGAACCAAAACATTCTTGAGCCACAGCACGCATCTAAAATCTTTTTATTCTTCATTTCAGTTCTCGTTAATCTCTTACTGTGCACCCATATCGTGCCTTGCGCATTTTATATCTGATTGCTCTCACGTTATCCCCTACATAACTATATGTATCAATTTCTTTGTATCTCTCTTTGTTTTGCTCATCTAGTCTTTTTCTATAGTCTAAATAGCTTTCGCATTTGCCGTGGCAAGCTACTTCTCTAAACTTTCACCCTCTGCATGGTACATCCATAGTTTCCTCGCCCATTGATTAAATTTACTATTTGTCTTGTAAACGTTTCTTTTTATTCTTGCAGCTAGTAATTTATCAGAAGGAATTATCACGTATCCCCAACGTGGTACGAATATTCTTTTTCCTTCCTTTGTTCTGCACTTTACGATATGATCATGTGCTTTACACACATTTCTGTATCTATCATTCATGTTCATATCCCTCTAATTTATTCCCTACTATTTTTACCTTGCCATTATTTACAATGAAGGCTATGTCAAAATCTAGTGCTCTATTTTTAACAATTGTTTTACATCTCCATTGATATTTATTAAGGCTATAATATACTTCTGCTATTAATGGAGTATCTTGTATCGATTTACAATCAAACTTTATAATGTCGTTTTCGTATATGCGCTTTCCAGTACAATCTTTCGCCTCACTGCCTCTGCATAACGTTCCATCCTCAATTGGTATCCATGAGTAGCTATCATTTTGTACTGCTAATAATCTAATTTGTGAGTAGCTTTGCTTAATTTCATTACTACTTACCCATTCTGTTTTATTTGTTCCTAATCTAAGGCCTTTATATATGAGTGGTTTCATGTTGCCTCCTCGTTTCTACTTGTAGGAAAGGGCGGATATACCGCCCACCCTGTTCTATTTGCTAACCGCATCAAGTCTTGCAGTTAATTCTGCAATTTGTGCTTTCATGCTTTCAATTTCACCTTGTTTAGATTGTGGTTCATATTCGCTATGTTTACCAAATTTGAAAGATGCGCTTACACTGTACATGTTTTCACTTCCGAATGTACCTGCAATTCCTAGTAGTACTTTTTCATTAGGTCTGTAATACAATCCTAATGCTACTGCATTGGCATTGTTGTAATGACCATATGCAATAGATGCGCTGAATTTATCATCTTTGTTAAATTCCATAGGATGTAAACCAGCTAATGCAGCCACACCTGCTCCTACTTTATTTACTCGGCCATCTAATCGGCTAATAGCATTATGCGTTTGATGTTCTAGTACATCAATACGTTGTTCATGATTGGCTAACATGCGATCATGTGCTTGAATCGTATCCGTATTTTGTGCAATTCGTTGTGTATTGTTTTTGATTGCATCCTTATGATTAGCTAATGTGTTATGTACTGCCGTATTGAATTGTTCTTGTGCATCTAATGCATTATCAATGTCTGTTCGCATTGTGTTGATTGCATCATATGCAGCATGGAGTTGTGAACCATTCACCGCATCAGTTGAAGATGCATCTACTCGTCCTGCAGCAACGTTCTGAATTTGTCGAACATAATGTTTTACTCCGCCATATCCTGCACGGTCTTTACTGCCTACGCTTACTACTGATGTTGCATCTGTACCAGCGAATACATATGTTGTGTTGTTTACCATTGCTTGCAATTGGTTTACCGCATCATCTGTTACGCTATTTGTTCCTAGCGCAACGCTATTTTGTTTGTCTGCAATCGTATTATTACCAATTGCCGTTGTATCGTATCCTGTAGCTTGACCATGTGTGCCAATCACTGTAGCACCTTGGCCACTTGTTGTAGAGTTTACCCCTACCACGATTTGTTCTTGTTCACTACCAGTTACATTGTTGTAGCCCATAATTAGTGATTGTCCTGCAGTTACATTTTGATTATTCGCACCAATTACTGTTGTGTTATCTCCGCTAACTGCATTACTTCTGCCAACTACTACACTTGATACACCACCAGCGTATGCACCATTTCCAATTGCAATAGCATCGTATGCGGAGGTTCTTGCTTGCGAACCAATCGCATACGTATATTCAGTTAACGCCTCTGCATGACTGCCAAAGGCTAATGTGTTTCTTCCTTCTGCTTTAGAGTTGTTACCTCCTGCAAATGAATTTGTTCCATTCACTGTATTGTTTTCGCCAATAACTAATGCATTATTAGCGTTTACAACATTTTGATAGCCAAACACCGCCGCACTATTAGCAGTTGCCACATTATCTGTACCACCTACTAAATTATTTGTACCGCTTGCATATACACCATTTACTACTGCACTTAATACCATTACTGCTAACATCATTTTCTTATTCATCTTATTTACCTCGTTTCGTACTAATACCTTCTCTTTCACAAAAGCCTTTTAATGTCATTCTTTCAAATCCCATTTTTCTTGCTACTTCTGAAAAAGATAATCCTTCGTTTATTAATGCTTTTAGCTTATCTACATCAACTCTTCCTTTTATCTTCTTTCTGTCAGATAAGCCAAAATGCTCTTTTAATGCATCTTTTATTTCCATGTCTGTATAGATTGTTAGCCCTAACACTAACCAATTCATACAATTCTTTGGAATACCTACTTTTGATGTGTTTTGCATAACTTCTCCTAGAATGGAATTTTTTCTTCTTCCTCTCCATATCCATCAAAATTACTTTGACTTTCATTTTGTTTAAGTCCATATGTAAGATTTTGTGCCACCACTTCTGTTACATATCGTTTCGCTCCTGTTTTATCTTCATAGGATCTAGAACATAACTCACCTGCTACGGCTACGAAATCACCTTTTCTTAATCCGCTATATAGTTCCGCATCAACCCAACACACAATATTGTGGTAGCTTGTACTTTGTACTTCATTCACGTATTTATTTGTTGCCATTCTAAATGTAAGTACTGGCTTTCCTGTTTTTGTATATCTTAATTCCGCATCAGCTACTACATTACCGCTTAGGAATACTTGATTTATATTTAGCAATTTGCTTTTCCTCCCATTTTCTACATTCACTACTAATTACGCATAGAGAAACTATTGCCATTCCTAGCACTATTCCTATGACTATTCCTATTCCTAGTAATTCCACTCTTTACCCCCTCAATCTTTATCAATCTGTAGAACCTGTAAGGATACCCTTCTTCTGATACATCCTCTACTACACTATCTGTTTCTACGTAATAGCCTTTTGGCGGTTGGATGCAATCTCTCCATTCGCTCGGCTTCAATATTTCTGTTGTTATTTTTGGTTTTTCTAAATTCTTGCTACTATTCCATCTACGCTTAAATGCATCTTCTTTTTCTGAATAACATGCACTCCGTTTTTCTTTTACGAAGTAGCTTGCTAATCTTACTGCATCTTCTGCTCTGCCTTGATATAGCACCAATTTATGCATGCCATGTGGCCAAAGTTCATTCAACTCATCTGAATATAGTTCTGCATTATTGATGATCATATGGAAATGTATTCTTGTTTTTCCCTCCGCTATGTAAATGTATTTCAATTCTTTATCCAGTTTTTTATATCTACGTTTAAGCCTTCTTATAAAATTCTGTATATCTTTCTTTGCATTTTCCCATGTAGCTGGCTGTTCTCTATATGTGAGTGTTAGATAACAATCATTTGTATTGAAATTGTTATCAATCAACATACGTAACATTGCCTCTGCTTGTTTTTCATTCTGCTTTTTCTGTGCCTCTGGTGTGATGCATTTCTTTTTTACACGTTTGCCATTCCGTCTATATGTCCTAGAGGTATGATAATCAAGTACCTCTATCATATTTTTAGATATGACTTTTCTGCGTTTCCTCATCGTAATGTATCCTCATGGTCGATTTGTTAATATGTTATATCTAGTTAATTAGGAAACACCGAGTTTATCGGTATTTCCTAGTATTAGCACGCCATGTATGATATAATTACGTTAGGATTTGTGCGTAATTTACGTGCTAGATTAGGGCTCTTTTCTAGAGCTCTTTTCTTTTTCCTTTGGATAATTGCAATGCATGTCTCCTTGACTGATTTCTAAATATGGACATGCATCGCAATGGTCCATACATATAGCCCCTTTAGCCTTCCTACAGTAATGTATGTAGTGATGGCTTTTTTTATTGCCTGTATCACTACAGATTACACAATATGGTTTATGCATCATGTAATTCACTCCATATGCATCGCCTTACTGATTCCATTGTTGCTAAGTGCCCTTCTCGTATTGGCCCATTCCCTGTAATTCTTATATTCCATCCATCTTGTTTTTGATTTAGGAATATCACTCTTCCATTTCCTAAAATGGTAAAGTTTAATAATTGATGTTGGCGGTTATAAGTAAGATTTTTAATAATTTCTCTTAAATCATTAATCGCCATCTCATTGAACTTTAGGTATCTTCCTAGCAGCGTAAGCCCTCTTTCTTTTGTATTCATGTTTCATCACCTCCTTTAATGTGCTTAACATGAATATGATTGCCCCTGTTAAAAGCATCATCAAAACGTTTAATAATATATTCCAGCCATGTAGAAATTCTATGCCTCCACATAGTCCTAGAATCATTACCCATAGCACCAACTGAATATTGGTGATAATGTCTAACTTAGTTCTCATTGTTATGCCCCCTTTAACCACTTCATATTCTGGCCCTTCATCCAAGCCTCGAATTTATCTACATGAACCAGTGTTTGTTGTGGCCCAAGCCGCATACATATTTCATTGAACTTTCCTTCATTGCGGATCATATCTACTCTTCTGTAGATATACATTCTGCTGCGCCCCCATATCTTAGCTAATGTACTAATAGGAACATATTTAGGTTGAACACTTTCCATAACTACATATTCCTTTCTATTTCCTCTTCTTTATCTAAATTGCTAATATCTACGCTTATGGCATATCCGTCTTTCTTTGCTTCTTTAACTGCAACTGCTAGTGCATTTAGCTTGTTCTCCACATTCTTCATGTGTCGTTGTAATGGACTACTAATCCTACACTCTAACTTTCCATTTATTTTTATTTCCTTCATTTGTATCTCCTCTGTGTTTCCTTCCAAGTGCTATAATCACATTGAAAGGGGGTGATTATATGCCATTAAAAAATGACTTTATTAGTTCTTCACTTTTAGACGCTATTGAAGCACAACGAAAAATGTTAGATTCGCTTTATGCTCCAGCTCGAGCTATACGAAATCAAATGAATCTATCCATCGCTCCTTATGCACAAATTTCAAACCAAATTTCTCAAATCTATCTTCCAACTAAACAAATAAATGAATTAATAAAAGCATCTATTATTTCTATCCCTCAATTTAAAATTCCATCTATTCCATCAGCACAGTTTGCAGCTTTTAGAGAATTATCTTCATATCAAGAAACATTGCAAGATTTGAATGATACATTACCTACTCAAAGTATTGCTGACATTTTGCCGTTGGATTCATTGGAAATAACTAATCCTACAAATTTAGATTTTGATGATGAAGAACTTTCTAATACTGAAAGCACCACAATTGAAGTACTAACAAAGGATATAAAGTTTATTACTTGGTTTCGCTTGACATTTCCTGACTTCACAAATCAACCAGCTCAAGTTATAGCCAAATATTTCTTTCATCAAATCCTTGCACCATTAATAGTCCAATTGCTTTTGCTTTTGATTAGTGGTTCATTTAAGGACGAGTAGTAAATAATCTCGAGGCATTTCTTTGAAGTGCCTCTTTTTCTTTATCCTCTTTTGTTTTCCATCCTTCTAGTACCCCTAATGCAATTAAATATTTTTCAAAAGCTTCTGAATTATCATCTGTTTGATTTTCTAATAATTGATATAAACAACGTCCTATCAATTCGCTAAGTACTTCCATTTCATTTTCTTCAATTGTTATTTGTTCTGTATTCTGCATTAACTTCAATGCGGAAACATACTTTTGTACAGGTTCGCCATTACTTGCAAATTCTATACACTCCATTAAGGATCTAATCTTCTTAATTGTTTTCTCCTTAATGATTTTTAATTGAATTTCTTTCATTTGATTTCACCTCTTACAATTTTTATCACTCATGCTATACTCATCTCATAAGGAGGTGAGTATATGGACTTATATCTTTTGGATAAAAAAAGTTTTTCTTATTTAGAACAGTTCTATCAGCGAAATTTGTCTCCACAACAATTAAGCGGTATTACTGGTCTATCAGCCTATAACATGGCACTCGAATTATCTTACTTATTACAACTAAACTTCATTACTAATACCGATGGTTTTCATAGTGATTCAGAAGGTGTTCTTTCTAATAACACTTATGAAATAACTCCAAGCGGAAGATCATATTATGAAGCAGTGTTAGAACAACGTAAGATAGATAGAAAATCTGAATATCGTGCTAACGCAGCTTTATTGTTTGCTCTTATATCTATTGTTGTTTCTATAATTGCTATATTTAAATAACGACATACTATTTTAGAATTAGCCCAGCAATAGCAATCCCTAATCCTATTGCTGAACAAATTAATGCCAAATCTGTGGTATCCATTCCATAGTTCCTTTCTTAATTAACTATTTAGAGTGTTCTACTTACTGTAGAGCGCTCTTTTCTTTTTATTTCACCTTGTCTAACTTGTCGCATATTATGCGACTACATTGGTAAAAAAAATATCATTAATATCTTCATACGTTAATGATAGTGCTTTAGAAATCTTTTCTACATCCTTTACAGTAAAATTTTCCCCAGATTTATTGAGTTTTCTGTAAACTGTAGATTTATCAATACCAATGATATTAGCTAATTCAATAATAGAAATATCTTTTTCCACTAACTTCGCTTTTAGCTTTCTAATGTTTACCATTTCTATTCCCCTCCTTTTTTATTTGTCGCTTATATGCGACTTCCTTTAACTAGATATTACCCCATTGAAAATTGCATGTCAACAATTTATTTCGCATTATATGCGAATTTATGTTTTGTTTAAAAATATTTGTTGCATTTTTGCGAATTGTATTGTATTATGTAATCAAATAGAAAGTGAGGTTTTCATATGAGAATCGGAGAACGTATTAAACAACGTAGATTAGAACTAGGTTATACTGCAGATGCATTAGCTAAGTTGTTAAACAAAAATAGAGCTACTATATATAGATATGAAAATGGTGATATTGAAAATATGCCAATTGATGTGCTTGAACCTTTGGCCAAAGCATTAAATACTACACCAGCATATCTAATGGGTTGGCAAGAACCGCATCAAGAAACAGCGCTCTAAATTTCTAACTAAAGATGAACTAAAAGATTTACTATCACAATTAGATACTATCAATCATCATGTATCCCTCTTATGTGAATTTCAATCATTAACTGGTCTTAGATTTGGTGAAATGGTAGCGTTACGCACTCAAGACTACGATGTAGAAAATGCGGAAATAGATGTAAACGCTACTTTATCTAATCGTGGTAGCTTTTCTGACCCTGCTATGCGCCTTCCACCAAAGAATGTTCATTCTATTCGCAAGGTGAAATTGGATGCACGTGCTGTACAAATTATTAATCATTTTATAACCGCCAATCAAGCAAGGCGATTATGGAAATCTAAATTTGCTGACCTTGGTTATATCTTTGTTACGGATGGTGGCCTGCCATATGATCTACATTATATAAATCGAATTATAAAAAAGCTTTGTTTTCCTAAACCAGTAAGCACTCATACATTTAGACATACTCATATTTCTATTCTTGCTGAATCTAATGTTCCTCTAAAAGCTATTATGGAACGTGTTGGCCACAATGAGCCACGTACTACACTTTCTATTTACACACATGTAACAGATGAAATGAAACAGGAAGTAAATGCAGCAATTACTAATATGGGTAAAGTACTTGCAAATAAATAAAAAATGAGCCACCGCATCATGTGCAGTGGCTTTTTTCACCCTCATATAAAAGGGGCAAATATTTGTTTTTAAAGGGGGCAATAAAGGGGCAAATTGTTGTTACAATGCGTTACAATTTGTTACTCTTTATCTTTCAAATATCCTTGTAAATGCTTTGTTTGTTACAGTTTGTTACAATTCGTTACAATCTGTTAAATCACAAATAGAAATGGTGCGG
>ERZ1036412.403-NODE-403-length-33478-cov-6.715106_pt1 | contig 33478 bp, 29 predicted proteins | sample MGYA00514218_ERZ1036412 | MGnify/ENA primary metagenome ERZ1036412 (study PRJEB33795, sample SAMN09464944) | human gut metagenome | host: Homo sapiens | place: USA: Stanford, California | collected 2016-11 | study: EMG produced TPA metagenomics assembly of the...
CATTTTCCGGAATGTCCGGATTTTTTTTAGTTTCAGATTAAAATTCATAAAGTCACCTCTGCGTTAGTCCTAATAAACATCCATTGAAGATAGTAAAATCAAGAAATGAATAACTATTTGTCCATATTATAACATAAACTAGCAGAAATTCAATAAAAAAGAGTACAAAAAAGAACCTAAAACACATGAAGTAGTATTGACATTAGCAGTAACAGGGGATATAATGGCATTAAATCGAAATAGGTACAAAAATGTACACTTACAAAGTGCAACTTTTGATTGTTGAACCTTGAAAATTGAATGAGCTGTATGGGTGCCTTTCGGGGCATAAAGGTAACACAGGATTCCACCGCTGTATCAAAGAGTAGTATGTGGAAACCGAAGATACTCCGGCAACGGCTGGTATGCCCCCGAAGAAGCTGCCAGTATTCAGAAAGATTTCTGATAGAGGTCAATTGTAACGTTGACACCGCCATATACAAATGGAAGCCAACACGCCGAACAGAATGGAAAATCATCGTAAGAAATCCAAACAAAAAGTAGAGTGTACTGACAACGGGCATAACCGCTGTCTGGGAGGTGATGCAGAAGAATACGGAGGAAAGGAGGTATGTGCATCATGAGAAAAACAACAGAGTATAAGGCTGAGAACCGTCTGACGGTAGATATTGAAGGATTAATGGCAATGTTATCCTGCGGAGAAGTAACTGCAAAGAAAATTGCAGATTATGCAGAAGCAAGAGTGATTATTGGAAGACGTGTTCTTTATAACGTGGATAAGATAAAAAAATATCTTGATGCAATGGCAGTGTAATGAAAGATGAGAAGATAAAATACAATAATTTTCCTTCGGAATGAAAAGTAAAAAGGGAAAATATTCCTGTAAAACAGGCAAATAAAAAATAGCATTTTGCAGGAATTTACCCTTGGAAATCATAAAATATTATGTTAATCTGTGAGCAGATATTAGACAGTATATGACTGATACCGACAGGACAAAAATCATTCCGAATAACGAAAAATAAAGTGAAAGGAATGATTGATATGGCAAGAAAAGATAATAAAGGCAGAAATTTAAAAACAGGTGAATATCAGCGCCCGGATGGACGTTATGAGTATCGCTACAAGGATGAAATTACCGGAAAGCGTAATTCGGTTTATGCAGCTGATCTGGCGAGTCTGCGAGAAATGGAAAAGAAGATCAATAAGGATATGGATGATCTGCTCATTACAGATTCATCAGTCAAGAAGCTGACCGTAAATACGTTGTTTGAGCGATACATGGCAACAAAGAATATCAAGGAAAGAACGAAAAAGAATTATATCCGTATGTGGGATTACCGGATACGAAATACTTTGGGAAACATTCGTGTTGTGGATTTTAAGACATCTCACGTAAGGACGTTCTTTTACGCATTGTCAGATGAAGGACTGGCACACAGTACAATCAAAGGTCTTTATGGCTTGTTGAATCCCAGTTTTGAACTGGCAGTGGAAGATGGGATTATCCGCAAGAATCCGGTAACAGGAACACTTGGAGATTATGGGGCTCCGGCAAAGGAGAAAGAAGCACTGACACTGGAACAGCAGGAAAAACTTCTGAAGTTTGTTGAACAGAGTAATGTGTATAAGCCTCATCTTCCAATGATGCAGGTTATGTTTGGGGCTTGCCTGAGAGTGAGTGAAACCATCGGATTAACCTGGTCAGATGTGGATATGAACAATCGGGAGATTCATGTAGGTGGACAGCTTGTGTATTATGAAGGTGATGAAGGATATTGTTTCCATGATTCAGAAACCAAAACGGATGCAGGAATCAGAAATATTCCTATGACACAGATGGTATATGATGCGTTCCGTAAGCAGAGAGAACTGAACCTAATGCTTGGTTTACAGAGTAATGTGGAGATAGGTGGACGCAGTGGATTCATCTTCAATACAAAGCATGGACGTCCGATTATGCCGGCGGGAGTGAACAGCTTTCTGAAAAACATTGTTAATGCCTATAATAAGAAAGAAAGCAAACTGGCAGAAGAAGAGAAGCGAGAGCCGGAGCTGATGCCACCTATTTCATCGCATACCCTTCGTCATACGGGATGTACCAGATTGGGTGAGAACAATGTCAATCCCAAAGTTATGCAGTATGTGATGGGCCATTCAGATGCACAGATCACAATGAATGTCTACAATCATATTGCAGATAAGTCTCATGTGGAGAATGAGATGTCTAAAATGAACCTGCCAGAAACCGTACCTGCTGTGGTATAAACCATAAGTCGTTGTCGTAAAATGTGGTAAGAAAATCAGACGAATATATTTTTCCAAAGATTTGTCGTAAAAATGTGGTCAAATCAAGAAAATCGAGTGCGAAAGCAAATGAAAAATCCCTGTGAAGCCCGTAAAATCAAGGCTTCACAAAATCTTCACAAAATAATTAGCACTCACCTCTTGACAGTGCTAATTATAAGTGTTATAACATAAATAGAACAAAGGAAGAGGAACAAAAAGAAGTTCTGAAATCCAATGCTCCAAACCAATAAACAATATGTTTTTGAAAGGAGACATGACTTATGTTAAGACCTAGTATTTTTAATGATAATTTATTTGATGATTTCTTTGAATTCCCATTCTTTGATGATCGGGCAGAGAGAAAATTATATGGACACAATGCGAAAAACATTATGAAGACAGACATCAAAGAACACAAAGACGGATATGAGCTTGAGATTGATCTTCCGGGATTTCATAAAGATGAGATTCAGGCTGAGTTAAAAGATGGATATTTGACTATCAGCGCAGCAAAACAGTTGAATCAGGATGAAAAGGAAAAAGAATCCGGAAAATATATTCGTCGTGAACGCTACAGCGGATCTTGCCAGAGAAGTTTCTATGTGGGAGACGAGATTACACAGGAAGACATCAAAGCGGAATTCAAACATGGCATTTTGAAACTGTTTGTTCCAAAGAAAGAAGCAAAGCCGGAAGTAGAGCAAAGAAAATTTGTATCAATTGAAGGCGAATAAAATAGGTGTGCAAGCAAAGTAACTGATTGAAACCCTGGGGAGTAATTCCCGGGGTATTCTTAATATGGGAGGTGATGATTGTGGAAACAAAACGTGATTATTATGAGGTTCTTGGAGTCAACCGAGAGGCAGAAGAAGGGGCTATTAAGAAGGCATATCGAAAGCTGGCAAAAAAATATCATCCGGATACGAATGCAGGAAATGCTCAGGCAGAGCAGAAATTTAAAGAGATTACAGAAGCATATACGGTTTTGAGTGATCCCAAAAAACGAAAACTATATGATCAGTTTGGTCATGCGGCGTTTGATGGAAGTGGTCCGCAGGAAGGCGCATATTACAGAAATGCCGGAAATACCGGAAATGGAGGTTATCGGGAATATCATTTCGAAGGTGGTGACATGGACGATATTTTCGGAGATATTTTTGGTGATATGTTTCATGGAAAGAATAGTGGAGGATTTGGAAAGCGTGGATTTGGCGGTCGAGAATTTTCCGGCAGAGGGTCTGATGTGGAAGCAGATGTCGCTGTAAGTTTTGACGAAGCTGTTTTTGGCGGGGATAAAGTCATTCATTTAAGAGGTCAGGATGGAAATGTACAATCACTTCAGGTTCACATTCCGGCAGGAATTGAGACAGGAAAGACAATCCGCTTGAGAGGAAAAGGCAATCCGGGAATCAACGGTGGAGAGAGTGGAGACTTATTACTTCGTGTCACGGTAGGAGAAAAGCCGGGATATGAAAGAAAAGGAAGGGATATCTACACGACGGTTCAGATACCGTACACGACAGCAGTATTTGGAGGAGAAGCCCGTGTAAAAACAATACATGGAGAGGTTATTTGCAAGATTCGAGAAGGAACGCAGTCAGGAAGTAAGATCCGTCTGCGGGGAAAAGGCGTTGTATCCATGAAAAATCCATCTCAGTACGGTGATCAGTATGTAACAGTACTGATTCAGGTGCCAAAGAATTTAAGCGCAGAGGCAAAACAAAAATTAAGAGAATTTGAAAAATTAGCCAGCCAAAGCAGTAATGGGCATGCAGCGTAGGGAATGCATAGAAACGGTAATTTTTATTTTTCTGGAAATTACCGTTTTTGTATGCTTATTTTTAATGGGTATGCTATAATGATTGTACGCAAATTTGTAGAAAGTAGAAAGGAAATGCGTATGGAGAATCAAAAAGAGAAAAGTACAAAAAAGAGAAGGATGCTGAAATTTGTAGGAAAGCATCTTACAAAAAATGTAGTTATCGTTCTTGCAGTGGTTTTGGTAATCGCACTTGGGGCAATTGGACTGCGCAGTGTAATCACATCGGAGAGCAAGACTACGAAAATAGGATTTGAAAATATTGGGGAATTGGCGACACAGTCCGCATATTGCACAGAAGTAAATGTGACCGATGACTGGAGAAAGCTGTTCGGAATCAAAATACCATTTACTCAGAGTAAATATATTTATAGCTACGATTTTGTGATCAAGGCAGGGTATGATTTTAAAGATATCAAGTGGAGTGAAAAAGGTGACAAGATTGAAGTGACGCTCCCGGAGGTGAAAGTCTTGAGCAATGAGATTGATTTGGATTCTTTTAAAGTGTACCATGAAGAAGAGAGCATTTTCAGCCCGATTACCTTAGATGAAAGCAACGAAGCATTGGAGAATCTGAAAAAGACAGCGCAGGACGATGCCATTGCAAATGGATTGTTTGAGAATGCGAGAAGTAATGCAGAGACAATTTTGACAGGATTTTTTGGAAATGTTTATGATTTGGATAAATATGAGATTGTCTTTCTGGATAAATAAAAAGGAGGAACGGCAGGATGAAGAAAAAGTTATTATATGCGTTAGGGCTTGTTGCGGCTGCGATTGTGCTGTTTTACTTTATATTATATCTGACAGCATAAGATTAAGGCTGTATAAAACACCTCGCGGGACCAGTATTGATTGGTGGCGAGGTGCTTTTTTAGTTCCTGATTTTGAAATTTGCTTAGTCGTATTTGTTCATCCATTTGATGAGTTCTACACAGTAGTCATCATGTCTGTCTACGAAGCAGGTATGTCTCGCACGTTCCCAAAGAATCCATTTGGAGTTTGGAATTCCGTCTGCCATTGTTTTGGCAACGAGAGGAGAGCAAAGATCGGAGATACCGCTGCAGATCAGCGAAGGGATCTTGATCTCACCAAGTCTGTCAATGTACTCGAAGTCCTTGAGAGTGCCTGTAGGTGCAAACTCATTTGGTCCCCATCCTTCAACATAAGATTCAGAACCGGATTTTTTAGGTCTTTTACAACACTCAGGAGCATCCTCACCTAGCCAATAGTTGCAGTATCTGTCCATATATTCAGCAACGGCCGCATCATAAGCTTCTCCTGTGAAATCACCCGTTTCGAGTGCATGGTTGATCGCGTCCTGCATATCCTGTGGCATCATCTTGATGCGGCGAAGACCTTCTCGCTCCCAAAGAGAGCTGCTTGGGTGACCGCTGGAAATGATGAAACTTTTAATGCCCTGTGGTTTGTAATCAATTGCATAAGCAATCTGCATCATGCCACCCCAGGATTGTCCGATAATATGACACTCATCTAATCCAAGATGTTTTCTTAAAGCATCAAGTTCGTCTAACCAAACTTTTTGATTCCAAAGTTCTGGATGTCCGTCGAGGTATGAGTTCCCACAGCCGATTTGGTCATACATAACGATCATACGGTCATCGTCGTCAGCGACGTTATCTAATACCTCATAATAATTGTGAGTAGAACCCGGTCCGCCGTGGAGACAGATCAAAGGTGCTTTTCCATTGTTTTTTCTTTCACCGACTATTCTATAATATGTCTGATAGCCAAGGTATGGCATATAGCCTTCTGTAATTTTTGCCATGATGTTCCCCTTTCTGTTTTGTTTATTAAGAAAGTCCATTATAATATATTTTGTGGGAAGATGGCAATTGTATTTCAGTTCTTTTCGTGTTACAATGAAATCCATTTCAAAAAACAGTCTATCAACATATCTTCACTTATCAGGCGTATCGCCGAGAAATCCGTGGAGAACAAAAATTTAACGAGGAGGAAACTATATGGGAAAAATGGCAGACAATGTGCAGTTAAAAGACTATCGTTTTATTTTCGGAGAACCGAAGACAAGGGAAGAAGTAATTGGTCAACTACAGTCTGAAGAGCAGTTATGGAGAACTTTTTGTGAACTGACAGTTCCGTATCAAGAGGAAATCATTGCGTTTTGTATGGGGAATCAAGGAATAAAAATTACGTATGATTCTGTGTTTAAATACATTTTTAATCCAGAGGCAAAACCGGAGCGTTTGTCTGATTTGCTGAGTGAGATTATTGGTGAGAAGGTGAGGGAAAAACAAGTCCTGCCAGGAGAATCCAGAGAAATTTTTGATGGTTCTTCGCTAGTAATATTGGATATATTAGTAGAATTGGAATCGGGTGCGCAAGCGGATGTAGAGATGCAGAAAGTGGGAAATCTGTTTCCAGGACAAAGAAGTGCTTGTTATTCGGCAGATATGTTGATTCGGCAGTTTTCAAGAGTAAAAGCACGGAAAAAAGAAGCATTTCGATATAAAGATGTACAAAAAGTGTATTCGATTATTTTCTTTGAAAACAGTGGGATGACTTTTCGAGGTCACACAGAGTATCTGCATCATGCAAAGCAGATTTTTGATACGGGACTTGAAATGGATTTATTGCAGGAATATTTTTTGATTCCACTTGATATTTTTCGGAAAACCACGCATAATGAAATTAGTAAATTAGAGGCTTGGCTATACTTTTTAAGTTCTGATAAACCGGAAGATATTTTGAAAGTTGTCGGGAAATATCCGGAGTTTCGAGAGTTATACCAGGATCTCATTGTGTTTCGATATCAACCAAAGGAGCTGATAGATATGTACCGAAAAGCGTTAAGAGAAGCAGATGCCAGTGATATAAAATATATGGTGGAAGAACAACAAAGAGAGATTGAGGAATTGAAGGAAATGAATGAAAGTTTGCAGGAAACGAATGAAAGTTTGCAGGAGCAGATTACAAAATTGCACATTTTGCTTGAAGAAATGAAAGAAAAATAAAATATAGAATATAGAATATAGAATAGTAGAGGGCAGCTGTTGATTGGGAAGAGTTTTCCAATAGCAGTTGTCTTTTGCTTATTTGTAAAAAGAAACAATTTATCTATAAAAGCCAAAGCATACTGTTATTTGAAAAAAAATTAGCACTCACCCCTTGACAGTGCTAATAATATGTGTTATACCTACAATAGAACAAGAAAAAACAAACTCGCAAAAGGAGGCGTGATGTATGAATATAAATAAATTTACACAAAATTCGATGCAGGCGGTGCAGGGCTGTGAAAAAGTTGCTTATGAATATGGCAATCAGGAGATTGAACAGGAGCATTTACTCTATGCTTTGGTCACACAGAATGACAGTCTGATTTTAAAATTATTAGAAAAGATGGAAATCCAAAAAGAGTTGTTTATCAACCGTGTGGAGGAAGCGCTTAGAAAGAGAACGAAAGTGCAAGGCGGTCAGGTATATATCGGACAGGATTTGAACAAAGCTTTGATTCATGCGGAAGATGAAGCTACACAAATGGGAGATGAGTACATTTCTGTAGAGCATATTTTTCTAGCATTAATTAAGCAGCCAAACAGAGAAGTAAAGGCGATTTTCAAGGAGTTTAATATTACAAGAGAGCGTTTCCTTCAAGTACTTTCTACCGTAAGAGGGAATCAGAGAGTCACCAGTGACAATCCGGAGGCAACCTATGATACGCTTAATAAATACGGCAGTGATCTGGTAGAACGGGCAAGGGAACAAAAACTTGATCCAGTCATCGGCCGTGATGCGGAGATTCGTAATGTCATACGAATCCTGTCTAGAAAGACAAAGAACAATCCGGTGCTGATCGGAGAACCTGGTGTCGGTAAGACGGCGGCAGTAGAAGGGCTGGCACAACGTATTGTGCGCGGGGATGTGCCTGAGGCGTTAAAAGATAAAAAAGTGTTTGCGCTTGATATGGGGGCGCTGGTAGCCGGTGCAAAATATCGTGGTGAATTTGAGGAGCGTCTGAAAGCAGTGCTCGAAGAAGTGAAAAACAGTGATGGAAATATCATTCTGTTTATCGATGAACTTCACACGATTGTCGGAGCAGGTAAGACGGACGGCGCGATGGATGCCGGAAATATGTTAAAGCCGATGCTGGCGCGTGGAGAACTTCACTGTATTGGCGCGACAACACTGGATGAATATAGACAGTATATTGAAAAAGATGCTGCATTGGAGAGACGTTTCCAGCCGGTTATGGTAGATGAACCATCGGTGGAAGATGCGATTTCGATTCTGCGTGGCTTAAAAGAGCGTTATGAAGTATTTCATGGTGTGAAAATTACAGACAGTGCACTTGTGGCAGCCGCAACACTTTCCAATCGATATATTTCCGACCGATTCCTTCCGGACAAGGCGATTGACCTTGTAGATGAAGCGTGTGCATTGATCAAGACAGAGTTAGACTCCATGCCTACAGAGTTGGATGGACTGCAAAGACGTATTATGCAGCTTGAGATTGAAGAGGCGGCTCTGAAAAAAGAGAATGACAGATTAAGTCAGGACAGACTCGTGAACCTACAAAAAGAGCTTGGAGAACTGCGTGATGAATTTGCCGGAAAGAAAGCGCAGTGGGACAATGAGAAGACTTCTGTAGAGAGACTACAGAAAATCCGTGAAGAGATTGAGCAGGTGAATCAGGAGATTCAAAAAGCACAGCATTCCTACAATTTGGAACGTGCGGCAGAATTGCAGTACGGCAAACTTCCACAGCTGACAAAACAGTTGGAGGAAGAGGAAAAGAAAGTGAAAGAGCGGGATCTTTCATTAGTGCATGAAAGTGTGACAGATGAAGAGATTGCGAGAATCATTTCCAGATGGACAGGAATTCCGGTTGCAAAATTAAATGAAAGTGAGAGAAGCAAGACGCTTCATCTTGACGAAGAACTCCACAAACGTGTCATTGGGCAGGATGAAGGGGTTACAAAAGTAACAGAGGCGATTATCCGTTCGAAAGCAGGTATCAAAGATCCTACGAAACCAATCGGATCATTCCTGTTCCTGGGACCTACCGGGGTAGGTAAGACAGAGCTTGCAAAAGCACTTGCGGAGAGTTTGTTTGATGATGAGAGCAATATGGTTCGTATTGATATGAGCGAATATATGGAGAAATACTCAGTGTCTCGTCTGATAGGAGCACCTCCGGGATATGTCGGATATGACGAAGGCGGACAGCTTACAGAGGCGGTTCGAAGAAAACCATATTCCGTTGTTTTGTTTGATGAGATTGAAAAGGCACATCCGGATGTGTTTAATGTGTTGCTGCAGGTGTTGGATGACGGACGTATCACTGACTCACAAGGTCGGACTGTTGATTTTAAAAATACGATTCTGATCATGACATCAAATATCGGATCTGCTTACCTTTTGGATGGCATCGATGAGAACGGTGAGATCAGCAAGGAAAGTGAAACGATGGTCATGAATGATCTGCGGGCACATTTCAGACCTGAATTTTTGAATCGTCTAGATGAGACAATTATGTTCAAACCATTGACGAAACAGAACGTTTATGCAATCATTGACTTATTATTGAAAGATGTCAATAAACGGCTGGAAGATAAAGAACTTTCGATAGAGCTTACAGATGCTGCGAAGAATTTTGTGGTGGAAGGTGGCTATGAGCCAATGTACGGTGCAAGACCGCTGAAACGATATCTTCAAAAGCATGTAGAGACATTAGCTGCAAAACTGATTTTACAGGGAGATATTGGCAGTGAAGATGTCATTCTGATTGATGTAGAAGGGGACAAACTGACAGCGAAAATAAAATAAATTGCAGGAAAAAAGCATGGAACAGATTATTTTTCACATTGATGTAAATTCAGCGTATCTTAGCTGGACGGCAGTAGAACAATTGAAAAATGGAGCAGAAGTGGATTTACGCACAATCCCGGCGATTATAGGAGGCAATCAGGAATCCAGACACGGGGTTGTGCTTGCAAAATCTCCTTTGGCGAAAAAATATGGGATTCGGACAGGGGAGCCGGTTGCACAGGCTTTCCGAAAATGTCCGGATCTTGTGATGGCGCCGCCAAATCATAAGATGTATCAGGAGTACAGCAGGAGACTGATGAAGTTTCTTCAAACGCATACACCGGATATCGAGCAGGTGAGTGTGGATGAGTGTTTCATGGATTTTACGGGGATATCCTATCTGTATCTGTCTCCTGTGGAGGCTGCATTTGAGATCAAAGACGCTGTGTATGAGAAGTTTGGATTCACAGTGAATATTGGAATATCTGTAAATCATCTTTTAGCAAAGATGGCATCTGATTTTGAAAAGCCAAATAAGGTACACACCTTATTCCCGAAAGAAATCCCGGTAAAGATGTGGCCATTGCCTATTTCGGAACTTTATATGGCGGGACGATCCAGTGTAGAGGTACTTAACAAGCTGGAGATACGGACAATCGGGGAACTTGCAAAGGCAGACCCGAATTTGCTAGAGTTACATCTGAAAAGTCATGGCAGGACATTGTGGGAATTTGCAAATGGAATAGACCATGAGAAAGTTCGAAGAGGACACGTGGAGAATAAGGGGATCGGTAATTCGACGACATTGGCAAAAGATGCTGTCACAGAGGAAGAAGCGAAAAAAGTTCTTTTGTGGTTGGCAGAAAGTGTTGGCGGAAGACTTCGCAAGGAAAAACAGAGAGCCGGTATGGTGAGCGTGGAGATTAAATACCACACGTTTCAGACGTTTTCCCATCAGAAACAGCTTGAGACGGCGAGCAATGCAGATCAGGTGATTTATAAAGCAGCATGCGAATTGTTCGGGGAATTGTGGAATCGGGAACCGATTCGCCTGCTTGGTATACGCACTTCAAAACTTCAGGATGAGTCGGCTCCGGTTCAAATGAGCATTTTTGACTTTCAGACAAAGCAGGAAGAACAGAGTGTGAAAAATCAGAAACATCAAAAATTAGATAAAGCATTGGATGTGATTCGTAAAAAGTACGGAGAGGATGCAGTGAAAAAAGGGACTTTACTCAAGTAGGAGAAAAGTCCCTTTCGTGCTTTACGATTCATTTTTTCGATTGCGATAATAAAAGAAGCAACCAAAAAACATAGAAAGTCCTATGATGATAATGACAACGGTAGAATATGTATCCATCACTTCCAAAATTTTTTCCCAGGAGGCTCCGGCAGCAGCGCCGGCTGAGACGAGAATAGTGTTCCAAAGTGCACTTCCGGCAATTGTAAGGACTAAAAAATTGCCCATTTTCATGTTCGACATTCCGGCAGGAATAGAGATTAAACTTCGAAGGATTGGGATACAACGGCAGATGAAAACGGTCATATTCCCTTTTTGTTGGAATTTTTTGATCGATTTTCTGACATCTGATTTTTTGAAATGGAGGATTTTTCCGAGCTTTCCATCTATAAGTTGTTCTAATTTTTCCGGAGAGAGTAATTTCCCAATGTAGTAAAGAAAGATGGCGCCAACTGTGGAACCGAGGGTGGAAAAAAAGACAACTCCACCTACTGTCAAATGGGTATAAGTTGTCATAAAGCCGCCGAATGTCAGGATGACTTCCGAGGGAATAGGAGGAAAGAGATTTTCAATCATAATGAGAAGAGCAATTCCGATATAGCCGAAAGAATTCATCATATCCATGATAAAGATGTGCATAGTGATACCTCATATTTGCTTTCTTAAAAATAGTATATAGAAATTTTATTATGAATATTCATAGAGATGTGGTATCCTAATAGTATCTATGAAAAAACAGGAGGCAATAGATGATGAAGCTGACAAAGTTATTAGAACGTTTAGAGTATAAGATAGTACAAGGAAACGATGATATAGAGATTACAGAGCTTACGAATGATTCAAGAAGAGTCTGCGCTGGCAGCGTGTTTGTATGCATCAGCGGCGCAGTTGTAGATGGTCATGAATTTGTAAAAGAGGTGTCAGAAAAAGGTGCGAAAGCTGTGATCGTGGAAAAAGAAGTGGAAGCTCCAGAACATGTGACTGTGATTAAGGTGGAAGATACGAGGTATGCACTTGCGCTGGCATCTGCGGCATATTTCGGTTATCCGGCAGAGCAGCTGAAAGTAATAGGTATCACAGGAACGAAAGGAAAGACGACGACAACATATATGGTGAAGTCCATTTTGGAGGGAGTAGGACATAAAGTTGGTCTGATCGGAACAATCGAGGCGATCATCGGATTCGAAGTGATTCCGGCAAAGAATACGACACCGGAGTCGTTTACGATTCACCAGTATTTCCGGAAAATGGTTGATGCGGGATGTGATGCAGTGGTCATGGAAGTGTCATCGCAAGGGTTGATGCTTCACAGAACTGCGGGTATTCCGTTTGAGATTGGAATTTTTACAAATCTTGGGGAAGACCATATCGGACCGAATGAACATAAAGATTTTGAAGATTACAAACGATGCAAAGGTCTGCTGTTCAAACAATGCAGGATTGGAATTGCGAATGTGGATGATCCGTACTTTGAAGATGTATTTCGCGGCGCGACCTGCCAGATTGAAACATTTGGCTTTGCACAAAAAGCAGACCTTCGGGCAGCAGATACAAAATTAGTGTCAAGACCGGGATACTTAGGAGTATCTTACCATGTGTCCGGGCTGATGGATTTTGATGTGGAGATTGACATTCCGGGAACATTCAGTGTCTATAATTCGTTGACTGCGATTGCGGTGTGCAGACATTTTGATGTGCCGGTGGAGATGATCAAGAAGGCTTTAAAAGTTGCAAAGGTAAAAGGCAGAATCGAGATGGTGAAAGTATCTGAGGACTTTACGCTTATGATTGATTATGCGCACAATGCGATGAGCCTTGAGAGTCTTTTGACAACATTGAAAGAATATCACCCAAAACGTCTTGTATGTCTGTTTGGATGCGGAGGAAACAGAGCGAAGGCGAGAAGATATGAGATGGGTGAGGTGTCCGGAAAATTGGCAGATCTTACAATCATCACATCGGATAATCCGCGTTTTGAAGAACCTCAGGATATCATTGATGATATTAAAATCGGGATTGGAAAAACAGATGGAAAATATGTGGAGATCTGTGATAGAAAAGAAGCAATCCGCTATGCGGTTGACCATGCTGAGGTTGGCGATGTAATCGTGCTCGCAGGAAAAGGACACGAGGATTATCAGGAGATCAAAGGAGTGAAGTACGATATGGATGAGAGAATTCTCATTGCTGAAGTCGTAAAAGAGAGTAAAAGAGAGAATTTGATTCGATAAAAGTATAGGAGCAGTTGTGCATGTATGCGAAAGTTATCGTAGATATTACACATGAAAAACTGGATAAAATTTTTGAGTACCGTATTCCGGCAGAATTAGAAGAACGGTTACACGCAGGCGTAGAGGTTGTCGTGCCGTTTGGAAAAGGGAATCGTGAGATCAAAGGGTATGTGATCGGGCTGTCAGAACACTGTGAATATGATCCGAACAAAGTAAAATCAATTCTGAGTCTGGCGGAGAAAAGTGTGGCGATAGAGGGCAGGCTGGTGGCACTGGCGGCGTGGATGAAAGAGTACTATGGCGGGACGATGATACAGTCGCTAAAGACAGTACTTCCAATCAAGCGTGAAGAGAACAAAAAGATCAGGCGCTATGTCCGATTGCTGTTAGGTGAAGAAGAAGGGAAGACAAAGCTTGAGGAATATCTGAAGAAGAATCAGAAGGCAAGGGCGAGACTTTTGGCTGCACTGCTTGATGAGGAGATATTGGAGTATGAGCTTATCACAAAGAAACTGAATGTTACACGAACAGTCATTCGGGCACTCGAAGAGCAGAATGTTGCCAGAATAGAGTCCGAGCAGGTCTGGAGAAATCCGATTAAAAATCGAAAAAAAGAGTGGAAAGAAGTGGTTTATACTGAGGAACAGCAGCATGCGATTGACACATTTCGGGAAGATTATCTGAAAGGAATCCGCAAGACTTATCTCATATATGGGGTGACAGGGAGCGGAAAGACTGAAGTTTACATGGAGATGATCGCAAGTGTGATCAAAGAAGGGAAGCAGGCGATTGTCCTGATTCCTGAGATTGCACTGACCTACCAGACTGTGATGCGGTTTTATAAGCGGTTTGGCGAGAGGATATCCATTATGAATTCCAAGATGTCAAGCGGCGAGCGGTATGACCAGATGATGCGGGCAAAAGAAGGGGCGATTGATGTGATGATTGGTCCAAGATCGGCGTTATTTACCCCTTTTGCCAATTTGGGATTGATTGTGATCGATGAGGAGCATGAATCGACTTATAAAAGTGAACAGATCCCCCGATATCATGCCAGAGAGACGGCTGTGGAGCGGGCACACTTAGAAGGTGCAAGTGTTGTGCTTGGTTCAGCAACACCGTCTCTTGAGGCTTTCTACCGTGCCCAAAAAGGAGAATACGAACTTTTAAGACTTCAGAACCGAGCAAAGATGCAGGAGATGCCGACGGTGTACACAATCGATCTTCGAGAGGAACTAAAAAGTGGAAATCGTTCGATTATCAGTGGAAAGCTGTATGAATTGATGGCTGACCGATTGAGAAAGAGACAACAGATTATGTTATTTATCAATCGGAGAGGGTTTGCAGGATTTATTTCGTGCAGATCCTGCGGCTATGTGGTAAAATGTCCACATTGCGATGTCTCACTTGCATCTCACCGCGGTGGGAAACTGGTCTGCCATTATTGTGGATATGAGGAGCCTATGATTTCAGTCTGCCCATCGTGTGGATCAAAACATATCGGCGGTTTCCGAGCAGGAACACAGCAGATTGAAGAACTTGTAAAGAAAGAATTCCCAAATGCACGCGTACTTCGGATGGACATGGATACGACGAAGGAAAAAGATGGACACGAGAAGATTTTGGAGGCGTTTGCAAATGAAGAGGCGGATATTTTGATTGGAACGCAGATGATCGTAAAAGGACATGATTTTCCGAATGTGACACTTGTCGGAGTACTGGCGGCGGATCTGTCGTTGTACGCCGATGACTATCGTGCAGGAGAGCGGACATTTCAGCTTCTTACACAGGCGGCGGGACGCGCCGGGCGAGGAAGTGAAAAGGGAGAGGTTGTCATTCAGACATACAGTCCGGAGCATTATAGTATTGAAACAGCTGCAAAGCAGGACTATGAAGCGTTTTATCAAGAGGAACTCGCCTACCGTACAATGATGGGATATCCGCCGGTGGAACAGCTTGCAGCGATTTTGGTTACGAGTGAAGATGAGTCTTTGCTTGAGACGGCGTGCAGCTACATGAAGAGTTATGCAGAGCGCATGAACCGGAATCAAGTGAGAATCATCGGTCCCGCAAGTCCGTATGTGGGAAAGGTAAACGATGTGTATCGCAGAGTGATCTATTTAAAACATGCCAGATACGAGGCGATGATAGATTTGAAAAATAAATTGGAACAATATATAGAGATTAATTCCGGATTTCGAAAAGTTCGAGTGCAGTTCGACTTTAATCCGATGAATGTATTTTAAATGAGGAGGATAAAAAATGGCAATTCGTAAGATTCGAGAAATTGGTGATGATGTGTTAGAGAAGGTATGTAAAGAAGTAACCGATATGACAGACCGAACAAAGGTGTTGATTGAGGATATGCTGGATACAATGTATGATGCTATGGGAGTGGGACTTGCGGCACCGCAGGTTGGTATTTTAAAACGAATCGTAGTTATTGATATTGGAGAGGGGCCGATTATTTTGGTGAATCCGGAGATTCTTGAGACGGCAGGAGAGCAGACAGGAGAGGAAGGATGTTTAAGTCTGCCGGGGAAATCGGGAACTGTGACGCGACCGAATTATGTGAAAGTAAAAGCGCTCAATGAAGAGATGGAAGAAGTGGTTTATGAAGGAGAAGGGCTGCTTGCGAGAGCGTTCTGTCACGAGATCGACCATTTGGACGGACATTTGTATGTCGAAAAAGTAGAAGGCGAACTTCACAGTGTGGAGTATGATGATGAGTTTGACGAGGAAGACTAAGGAGGAGACAGCAGATGAAAGTAATTTTTATGGGGACTCCGGATTTTTCGGTGGGCACTTTAGAGGCTTTGATCGAGGCGGGACACGATGTGGTTCTTGCTGTGACACAGCCGGATAAACCAAAAGGACGCGGAAAAGAGATGCAGTTTACGCCTGTCAAAGAGTGCGCGTTAAAGCATGGAATTCCAGTTTATCAGCCGAAAAAAGTCAGAGAGCCGGAATGCATCGAAGAACTTCGAAAATATGAGGCGGATATTATGGTCGTCATTGCATTTGGACAGATTTTGCAAAAAGAAATTTTGGAGATGACGCCATATGGATGTGTCAATGTGCATGCGTCATTGTTGCCAAAATATCGCGGGGCAGCGCCGATTCAGTGGTCCATTATTGACGGGGAAACGGTGACAGGTGTCACGACCATGCAGATGGACGAAGGACTGGATACCGGAGACATGCTGTTAAAGACAGAGATTGTAATAGAAGAAAAGGAGACCGGAGGAAGTCTTCATGATAAGCTTGCGGCCGCAGGTGCAAAGCTCTGTGTAGAGACATTAAAGGCGCTGGAAGAAAAAACAGTGACTCCGGTTAAACAGGGAGAATCACCGACCGCCTATGCGAGAATGCTCGACAAGCATCTTGGGAATATTGACTGGAATCAGAGTGCGAAAGAGATTGAGAGACTGATTCGCGGGCTGACACCGTGGCCGAGCGCATATACAATGTGGAATGGAAAAACAATGAAAATCTGGAGTGCAGAGGTGGAAGAGACATCGGGAGAGGGCGTACCTGGAACGATTGTGAAAGTAGAAAAAGAAGCGTTTTCTGTACAGACAAAAGATGGGCTGTTGAAAGTGCTGGAACTTCAGATTCCGGGGAAAAAACGAATGGATGCCGGAGCATTTTTGAGGGGGTATCAGGTAAAATCAGGAGAAATTCTTTCGAGAGCGTAGAAAAAAGGAGGAAGCAGGATGTTTTATCCAAGTTTTTATTTTGATCCAACATATATATTGATTATCATAGGAGTTATTATCTGCTCCATTGCATCGATGCGGGTGAAAAGTACATTTTCAAAATATTCCGGAATGAGAAACCATATGGGGCTGACAGGAGCGCAGGCGGCAGAACGTGTACTCCATGGGGCCGGAATTTATGATGTGCGAATTGAGCGGGTAGCAGGAAATCTGACAGACCATTATGATCCGAGAAATAAAGTGCTCAGACTTTCCGATGCAACATATGGACAGTGTTCAGTAGCTGCAGTGGGAGTTGCAGCGCATGAGTGTGGACATGCGATTCAGCATGCAAGAGGATACGCACCGCTACAGTTTCGGAGCGCGCTTGTTCCGGTGGCAAATTTTGGATCCATGATTGCCTGGCCACTGATTGTGTTAGGTCTGTTTATCAACAGCCAGTCTTCAGCACTGCTTATCAATATCGGAATCTTGGCATTTTCGCTGGCAGTATTGTTTCAACTTGTGACTTTGCCGGTGGAATATAATGCATCGGGAAGAGCAGTACGCATTCTTGCTGAGACCGGGATGATGCAGGGTGAAGAGATTGTAGCCACGAAAAAAGTGCTGAATGCGGCTGCGCTTACGTATGTGGCAAGTGCGGCAGCAGCAATCTTACAGCTTGTGCGTATCTTGATTCTGACAGGAGGAAGAAGACGAGATGACTAAGTCAATTAATGAACGAGAACTGGTGCTTGGAATTTTGCTGGAAGTGACACGAGATGGAGAGCACAGTCATATCGCACTTCGCAATGTTCTGAATAAATATCAGTATTTAGACAAAAAAGAGCGCGCTTTTATCACAAGAGTGACGGAGGGAACACTGGAGCGCATGATTGAGCTTGATTATATTATCAATCAGTTTTCAAAAGTAAAGGTAAACAAGATGAAACCAGTCATCCGCAATATCATCCGAAGTGCGGTTTACCAGATGAAATATATGGATTCGGTTCCGAATTCCGCTGCCTGTAATGAGGCGGTAAAACTTGCGGTGAAAAAAGGATTTGTAAATTTAAAAGGATTTGTGAACGGACTTTTACGAAATATCGACCGAAATCTGGAACAGATATCATATCCGGATGAGAAAGATTTGGAACAATATCTGTCTGTGAAATACTCGATGCCGATATGGATATTAAGACAGTGGCTGGCAGCATATGACAGGGAGAGTGTGGAGTGTATGCTTCAGGATTTCCTAAAAGAAAAGGACACGATAATCCGGTGTGATTTGGGGCAGATGCCAAAAGAAGAACTTGTGAAGGCACTTGAAGGCGAAGGAGTACATGTCGAGGAACATCCATATCTTCCATATGCACTTCGAATATCTTCTTATAATTATTTAGGAGAGCTTGAGACATTTCAAAAAGGAGCGTTTTCGGTGCAGGATATCAGTTCCATGCTTGTGGCACATTTGGCAGAACCAAAAGAAGGAGACGAGATCATAGATGTCTGTGCAGCACCCGGTGGAAAGGCACTTCACATGGCAGAGGTACTTTGTGGTACAGGGCATGTGCAGGCGAGAGATCTGACAGAATATAAGGTGGGGCTTATAGAGGAAAACATCTTACGCTCTGGTATGACAAACATCGAAGCAGTCAGGTGGGATGCGACTCAAAAAGATGAAACTGCAGTTGAAAAGGCAGATATTGTGGTGGCAGATCTTCCGTGCTCCGGACTGGGAGTGCTTGGGAAAAAGACGGATCTGAAATATAAGATGACAGAAGAGACACAAAAAGAATTGGTGGCTCTTCAACGCAAGATGCTGTCGACAGTCAAAGATTATGTGAAGCCGGGAGGAACTTTGGTTTACAGCACATGTACAATTCACGAAGAAGAAAATATGGGTAACGTACATTGGTTCTTAGAACAGAATAAAGAGTTTGAACTTGTGCCGATTGCACAGCTATTGTGCGAGGAGTTGAAAAATGATGTTGTGGAACAAGGGTGTATTCAACTTCTGCCGGGGATACATGACAGTGATGGATTTTTCATTGCAAAGTTTAGAAAGGTGAAATGTGAATAAAAGATCATGGAGAAAAAAGATATCAGATCATATACATTTGAAGAATTAAAACAAGAGATGGAACATCTCGGAGAAAAGTCGTTTCGGGCAAAGCAGGTGTATGAATGGCTGCATGTAAAGCTTGCAGATTCTTTTGAAGAGATGACGAATCTGTCAAAAGCACTCAGAGAAAAGCTGGATGCAGCTTATGAGATCGCACCGGTAAAAATGCTTGAGAGACAGGAATCAAAACTGGACGGCACAAATAAATTTCTGTTTTGCCTACAGGATGGACATGTGGTGGAAAGTGTTCTGATGAAGTATAAGCATGGAAATTCTGTCTGTATTTCCTCGCAGGTCGGATGTCGGATGGGATGTAAATTCTGTGCATCTACCATCGGAGGATTGGAGAGAAATCTAAAGGCATCAGAGATGCTGGGACAGATTTATCAGATTCAGAAAATATCAGGGGAACGTGTTTCGAACGTAGTTGTGATGGGAACAGGGGAACCGATGGATAATTATGATAACTTTCTGAAATTCATACATATATTGACCGATGAACACGGTTTACATATCAGCCAAAGGAACATTACGGTATCGACCTGTGGAATCGTTCCGAATATGAAGAGACTTGCCGAGGAAAAATTACAGATTACCTTGGCGCTTTCCCTGCATGGTTCTACGCAGGAAAAGCGAAAAGTATTGATGCCGGTTGCAAACAAATATGAACTTTCTGAGGTGCTTGCAGCGTGCGACTATTATTTTGAAAAGACGGGAAGAAGAGTGACGTTTGAGTACAGTCTGGTACATGGAGTGAACGATAAAGAGGAAGATGCGGCGGAATTAATCCACATTTTAAAACATCGTAATTGCCATCTGAATCTGATTCCTGTAAACCCGATTAAAGAGCGTACATTCGAGAAACCAAGCAAAAAAAATGCCATGAATTTCAAAAATAAACTTGAAAAAAGCGGAATAAATGTTACTATTAGAAGAGAAATGGGCTCTGATATCGACGGAGCCTGTGGACAACTAAGACGACGTTATGTAGAGACAAAGTAAAAGGAGAGCATATGAAGACGTTTTCAAAGACAGATATTGGAAGAAAACGAGAGGTGAATCAGGATTACGTATTTGTATCAGATCAGCCGGTCGGGAATATTCCGAATCTTTTAATAGTTGCAGACGGTATGGGGGGACATAATGCGGGGGATTACGCATCCAAATTTGTTGTGGAAGTTCTGAAAAAAGAGCTTGCCAAGAGCAGAGAAGATGGTCCGAGAGCAATGATGAAAAAAGCGATTGCATCTGCAAATCATCAATTGATCGCAGAGTCCAAAACCGATGCCAGACTAGAAGGAATGGGAACAACATTAGTTGCTGCCACAGTGATTGAGCATACATTATATTTTGCGAATGTAGGTGACAGCAGGCTTTATTTACTGAATGATGAGATCAGACAATTATCAAAAGACCATTCGTTAGTACAGGAAATGGTACGTCTTGGGGGACTTAACGCAGAGGAAGCGAAACATCATCCGGATAAGAACATTATCACAAGAGCCATTGGAGTAAAAGAAGATGTAGAGATTGATTTCTTTGAGCATCGCCTGAAAAAAGGAGATATTATTTTGATGTGCACAGATGGACTGAGCAATATGGTGGAGGATGAAGAGATATTTCAGATTGTTCGCAGTTCCAGAGATGTTGTGGAGGCAGTGGAACAATTAATAGAAAGAGCAAATAGCAACGGCGGAAAGGACAACATTGGGGTTATTGTCGCAGAGCCGTTTGCAGGTGAGGTGAGTATATGATTAAAGAAGGAGTTTTGATTGGCGATCGTTATGAGATCATGGGTAGAATCGGCACCGGGGGGATGGCGGATGTCTATAAGGGGAGAGATCATAAGCTGAATCGTTATGTCGCGCTCAAAGTATTAAAGCGCGAATTCAGAGAAGATGAATTGTTTGTAAAAAAGTTTCAATCAGAGGCACAGGCAGCAGCCGGACTGATGCATCCGAACATTGTAAATGTATATGATGTCGGGGAAGACCGGGGTCTGTATTTTATGGTCATGGAACTGGTAGAAGGAATTACATTAAAAGAGTATATCCAGAAAAAAGTAAGACTGACACCGAAAGAAGTAATCAGTATTACACTTCAAGTGTGTGCAGGTATTGAGGCGGCACATAACAATGGAATTATCCACAGAGATATTAAGCCGCAGAATATCATGATATCAAAAGAAGGAAAAGTGAAAGTGACAGATTTCGGGATTGCGAAGGCTACGACATCGAATACGATCAGTACCAATGCGATGGGATCTGTACATTACACATCTCCGGAACAGGCACGAGGCGGCTTCAGCGATATCAGAAGCGATATCTATTCGCTTGGTATTACAATGTTTGAGATGATCACAGGAGAACTCCCGTTTGACGGAGAGACGACAGTGTCTATTGCAATCAAACATTTGCAGGAAGATATTGCCGCGCCGTCAGAATTGGTACCGGATATCCCATATAGCTTAGAGCGCATTATTCTGAAATGTACACAGAAAAGCTCAGACAGACGTTATCAGAATATGGGAGAACTCATCAGCGATCTGAAGCGTTCTTTGGTGGATCCTGAGGGAGATTTTGTCACGATTGCACCATTTGCAAGCGTTGCGGATACCGTTGCAATCACACCAGATGAGTTGGAGCGCATTCAGAAAGAGGCAGCTTATGACGATGACGGTGAGTATGATGAGTACGACGATGAAGATTACGATGACGATGATGAATACGATGAAGAGGATGACGAGTACGATGAGTACGACGATGAGGACTACGAAAAAGGGAAACGCGGTTCTAAAAAGAAAGATTCAGAAGTGAATCCAAAGATGGCAAAGCTTATGAAGATTCTCACAGCCGTCGTAGCAGCCATTATTGTATTTATTCTTGTGTTTACAGTCGGAAAAGCAACCGGACTTTTGAAGTTTAATTCGAAAAATGTAGAGACGACAGACAATAAAAAAGTGGAAACTCCGAATTTTGAAGGAAAGACACTGGAGGAAGCAAAGGCGTTGGCGAAGAAAAAGGGACTGACTTTGGAGGTTGTAAAAGAGGCAACGTCTACAAAATATGAAAAAGGAATTGTCTCAAAACAGATGACCGGAAAGGGAACATCGGTAAAAAAAGGCACAAAGATTCAAGTTTGGGTCAGCACCGGACTTGAGGGTGAGGAGATTACGATTCCGGATGTCAGCGGAATGTCTGAAGATGATGCAAAGCAGAAATTGATCGATAAGGGATTTAAAGAAGCAAATATCTCAGTGGAAGAGCAGGAAAGTGACAATGTGGATGCCGGATTGGTTATCTCGACGACACCGGAAGCAAATTCAAAAGCAACGGAAGATACAAAGATAACAATCTACGTAAGTACGGGTGCTGAAAAAGTAACAGTGCCGAACTTGGTTGGCAAATCACAGGAAGATGCCGAGAGTGCGTTGTCAGCAGTTGGACTGAGCGGAAGCGCCTCAGAAGAGTATAGTGATACAGAGGCAGGAAAAGTTATTCGTCAGGACATTGACTCAGGAGAAAAAGTAGATAAGGGAACAACAGTCTCTTACGTGGTAAGCAAAGGAGCGAAACCGGAAGAAAAGGTTACTATGCCTCCGGTAGTAGGAGTATATCAAAGCAGAGCAGAATCTTTGCTTCGTGCAGCGGGATTGTCCGTTGGAAAAGTAACATCGGAATACTCGGATGAAGATGCTGAAGGAGTAGTTATTTCTGCAAGTTTTAACGAAGGAGATAAACTAAATCCTGGCACTGTTGTAAACCTGGTTGTAAGTAAAGGTGCGAAGCCATCAGAGCCGGAGACACCAACAACACCGGATCAAGGCAATGGAAATTCGTCAACACAATAGAATCAATAAGGAACTATTTATGCAGGGAAAGATAGTAAAAGGAATTGCCGGATTCTACTACGTTCACGTAGTAGAATTCGGTCTTTATGAATGTAAGGCAAAAGGAGTTTTCCGAAAAGAAAAGATAAAACCTCTTGTCGGAGATAATGTAGAAATTGATATTTTAGATGAAGCAGAGAAAAAAGGGAATATCGTTGAAGTTTTGGAAAGGAAGAATGAGTTGATTCGCCCGGCGGTGGCAAATATTGATCAGGCTCTGGTTGTGTTTGCGGTGACCAAACCAAAACCACATTTCAACCTTTTAGATCGTTTTTTAATTATGATGGAAAGTAAGGGAATACCGGTTGTCCTTTGCTTTAATAAGAAAGATATTGCAAAAGAACCGGAGATACAACACTTGAAAGAAATCTATGAGTCTTGTGGCTACCAGATGATTTTTACAAGCGCACTGGAAAAAGAGAATATTGAGAACGTAAAACAACTGCTCCGTGGAAAGACAACAGCCATTGCGGGACCATCCGGGGTAGGAAAATCTTCACTGATTAATATTTTTCAACCGGATGCCAATATGGAGACCGGTACGATCAGTGAAAAGATTGAAAGAGGGAAACATACGACAAGACATTCAGAATTGATTTGTATCGAGGAGGATACTTATATTATGGATACGCCTGGATTCAGTTCTCTCTATACAAATGATTTTGAAAAAGAAGAATTAAAATATTATTTTACGGAATTTGAACTGTATGAGGGAAAGTGTAAATTTCAGGGATGTGATCATGTACATGAACCAAATTGTGCGGTGAAAGCAGCGCTTGAGGAGGGAAAGATACACCACATTCGATATGAAAACTATTTAGAAATGTACAACGAGTTGAAAGAGAAGAGGAGATATTAGTTATGATGATTTTAGCACCATCGATTTTGGCGGCAGATTTTAAAGAACTGGGGAAGGAGATCCAGACAATCGAAGAAAATGGGGCTCAATATCTGCATTTTGATGTGATGGATGGAATGTTTGTGCCGAGTATTTCTTTTGGGGTTCCGGTATTGGAGTCTATCCGTCCTACTACGAAGCTTGTGTGTGATGCACACCTTATGGTGACAGAACCGATTCGCTATGTGGAAGCGTTTGCAAAAGCAGGGGCGGATCTGATCACGGTACACCTGGAGGCTTGTGAAGACATCAATGCGACAATTGAAAAGATTAGAGCATGCGGATGTAAAGTGGGCGTTTCCATCTGTCCGGATACACCGGTGATCTCAGTGAAAAATCTGCTGAAGAAAGTAGACATGATTCTGATCATGTCTGTACATCCAGGGTTTGGCGGTCAGGCATTTATTCCGGAATCATTGGATAAAATCCGTGAATTGAAAGCGATGATCGATACAGAAGGGTTATGTGTGGATATTCAGGTTGATGGTGGAATCTATACACATAATGTGGAAGAAGTCATTGAGGCAGGAGCCAATGTGATTGTAGCAGGATCCGCTATCTTTAAGGGGGATACAGCAAATAATACAAAAGAAATGCTAGAGATTTTAAAGAGATATGAATAAAAAGGGATTGATTATCAGCGGTGGTACCATCAACACTTCGTTTGCATTGCAGACATTGAAGGAAGTACAGCCGGATTATATTATTGGAGTGGACAAAGGTTTGGAATTCCTCTATCAGAATCAGATAGTGCCAAGCCATATCGTCGGAGATTTTGACAGTGCGAATCCTGAAATCGTAAGTTATTATAAAGAGCATACAACGGTTCCTATTCGAAAATTTAATCCGGTCAAAGATGCATCGGACACAGAGATTGCGGTGCGGCTTGCATTGGAGTTGAAGGTGAAAGAACTTTGGATATTAGGAGGGACCGGGACAAGGATAGATCATGTCCTGGCAAATATTCAAGTGTTAAAAATACCGTATGATGCGGGAGTGAAAGCTTATATTGTGGATGTCTGTAATAAGATTTCTCTGATTGGAAAAGAGACATGCCTGAAAAAAGAGGATGCGTTCGGACCTTATTTTTCGGTGTTTCCGTTGGGAGGAATTGTGGAACATTTTTCACTTGAAGGGGCGAAATATCCACTTTGTGATCATACGCTCTGCCCGTATGACAGCCTGTGCGTAAGCAATCAGATTCAGGACGAAGAGGTGAGGATTACTTTTCCGAAAGGGTTGGTAATATTGATGGAGACAAGAGACGAAGAATCCGTGTGCTTCTGTTGAAAAAAGGAAAGTCAATGCGATATGATAAACGAGATCGCATTGGCTTTTTAACTTTTTGATTTGTAAAAACGCGAAGGTTCCTTTAGATTAAGATTCGGGAAATAGATTTTACGAATATTTAATGATGCATGTTGTGTAATTTTACAGGAGTATAGTATCATTACATAAATTGCTAAGAAGAGGTGATATCGTGGATTTTATATTTTTCTTACTTCCTGTATTTATAGCGATGACAATATGCATATTCATGACAAAAAGATGGGGAATGGGTGAAAAAGTTGATAAAGGAATTGCATTTTGTTACTGGAAACTCAGTTATAGAAGAAAATTTATTAGAACATTATGGATGATTCCAATAGAGTTTGTCGTTCTTATTTGTTTTCATAACACATTTCAATCTAATCTTTGGACAGGTTTGGTCGCAACTGCGATGGTGATTTTGTTATTGATTCAAGCTGTATATAATTATAAAAAATGGAAAAATGAAAGGATATGAGATGGTAAGAAGCATAAAAAAATAGATTCCGTTAAGATTGAAAAAACGGAGTCCTTGTGATATACTTTATATTTGCGTTGGACTCTTTTTTTACGTGAAAGGAGTCTGTTATGGGGAAAAAATTTAAAAGGCAAAGAGTGTGGAAAAGGTATTTTTCAAAGAAAGGACAGTTTATATTTCGCAAGATTTTATGCTAAAAATGGTACGCGTCAAAATAGATATTTCAAAACGCTGCCAGAAGCAAAAAAATGGCTTATTTCTTGAAGCGGCAGCACGTTCTCATTGTGTGATGAAGCAGGAATCAAACGCTTTTATATGCACTCCTTACGACATACTTATGCTACACGCGCGATTGAACGTGGCGTACAACCTAAAGTGCTGCAACAGCTTTTAGGGCACGCAAGTATAAAAACAACAATGGACAGATATGTTCATGTTACGGATGAGTCACTGGTAAATGCAATACGTCAATTTCAACAAGCTACGCCGCCAGTTAAACAGAAAGGGCGTAAAAAGGGCGTACAAGAAATATAGAGAAAGGCAGAAAACCGCAAAATTATAGGGTTTCTGGACAGGTAAAGACAAAAATGAAATTAGGTATCGTTATTATTTGCCTGATTTCATGTATGTCCGTATAAGTCGTTAAAAGCCTTTAAATGCTGATAGCTAGAGCATTTAGCGGATTTTTGACTCGGATATAACTCCATATAAATTCATATAAGTTTTTGAAAAATGGCCCACTTTGTGGCCCACTGGTTTTTTAATGTTTTATCGAAGCCCTATACAGTAAGTACGAACATTATATAACACAATAATTACAGAAAAAGAGTTGATATTTTTACGAAGATATCATATACTATTCGTAGATAGAGGACTATCTTCGGGAGAGTTCCTGCCATATAAGTGGAAGATTTTAAACTCGGGAGAGCTCCTGCCATATAAGTGGAGAATTTTAAACTCAAAGGGAGCATTAGCTCCCTTATTTTCGTATAAGGAGAAATAAAGGAGATACGGATGGAAGAATTCAAATTATATAGTGTTTCGGACGATTATGTGGAATGGTTGCGTAAGGAATTTCCAAACGTATATTCCAATAAAATAAATTCCAGAACACACACCAGAAAATATTTAGGGGTGGTTCTGCAGATTGGGCAATATCATTATTATGTTCCAATGTCATCACCGAAAGATTCAGATTATCAGATTGCAGGAAAAAATAAAGTCATTAAGAAAAGCATTGTGCCGATTATTCGAATTGTGGTGAAAAATAAAGATGGTGAAAAAGAATTGAAGGGAACCCTTAGAATCAGTCATATGATTCCAGTACCTGCATCAGAACTTGAATTGTATGATTTGGAAAATGAAACAGATAGTACATATAAAGACCTTGTTCGCAATGAAATGATTTTTATTCGTAAGCATCGTGAGAAAATTATTTCAAATGCCAAAGTGATCTACAATCAAAAAGTAGCAAATGATACAACGGCCGGATATGTAAAATCGGCACTAGATTTTCAAGCACTTGAGGTGCTATGTGATAAGTATGAAAAAGCAAAGGAGATGAGCGAGGAATGATAAGTGCAGAGTTGCAACACAATCCATATTTGTTAGAAACAAATGTTAAATTTAATGGACAGAGTCCAAAGATTAACAGTCAAATCGAAAAATACGAAAATCAATTGCTGTCTGATTGGGTAAAGAATGTTCCAAGAATATTTTATGACGAAATGAATGGGTATGATTTTGATTTGTTTTTTTCGGGAACAGAATATGACTTCCAAAAGCTAAATCAGGCATTTGCACAAGCAGGTGTTACGCAAGAGCAGGTGCGCCTCATTATGCGTAATGAATTAGAGGATGCAGAGGTAAAAAGTAATGAGATAAATGGGATGATTGACTGGCTAAGATCGGAAAGAAACAGGCAGTTCGATTTTGATGCATTTTATGATGCCAATAAAGGGTTATTTGAGGAAACTTTTTCATGTGTATTAGTAAGAGGTATGGATGAATTGACGGAAGATTTATCTTTTGCTTTTGAGAATGTGAAGAGTGTGGAAGAAATAGCGAGTACAAATCTTACATATGTACCGGTCGTATTTGTTGTAGAGGAAAGTACAATGCATCAATTTAGAACTGAATTGATAGAATTATTAGCCAGAAAAGATATAGAACAGAAACAACTGTTTTTTTATATTTCACCAGCTCTGGATAAGGATTATGCAATTCGTTTTATTTGTGACTTAGGAATAGATGAACTTCAGCTAATATCAAGAATTAATGATGGCAATGTAGAAATGTACATAAAGAACTATCCTATGGTCGCATTTGTTCGTGAAGTAATTCGAATTGTCAAAAATGAAGTGAATGTATTGGAGGCTCAATTAAAGGAGAAGAATGAACAGAGTTCTATTGAGAATGCAGAAGTTTATTATCAGATTTCTAAGTTGGAAGGAATTATAGAAAAAATAAAAGAAGCAGATGGTCATTTTGTTGATTTGGACAATTATATAGGTGCAGCCAAATTTAATGAGTTGAAAGCTGAAATAGAAGATGCAATACGAAACTGGAAGAGTCGTAAGACAAAAGTTGTTGGAGAGGTTGAAATCGATAAGAACGCTACTGCATATGAGCAGGAATTGATTAGATGTACAGGTGCGTTCTTTGAGAAGGCGATTACATATTATCAGTTTGAAAAGAGTAGAATTGAGAAAGAATTGAATAAGATATATCTGCAGCAGCCATTAGAACCAGAATATAAGCCAGAGGGTGTAGTTTTGGATATGCCAAGCAAACCAGAAATTACTGGTATTAAAGAAATTTTAGTGGGATTAAAGGAAGAACGTTATGAAGAGAAAAAAGATCTGCTGGATTTCTTTAAAGCTTCTTCAGAACCGAAAGAGTTAGTTTTAGTAGTGACTTGCTATTACGAGAAATGGCGAGAAACAGCAATCGAAACAATTATCCCTGTTGTAGAGAACTATATAACTGAAAGTCAGGAGAATCTGCAAAATTATTATGAAGAACTTGCAAAAAAGTATCATGAGAAATTATCACAGTTACATGAGTACAAGGTGGAGGAGAAAAATGCGATAGCTTCTCAATTGTCAGAGGATGAAAGAATGCTTCAAACAGATAATGACTGGTTGGTTGCGTTTAAAGATCGATTAGTGGAAATTGAAAGAGGATAGATATGGAGAATGAATTAGTAAAAACAGAACACAATGCATTGACTGCGAAGTCTGAAATCACAGTAGAAGACCGTCTGGAAATTATTGATGAATATGTTAGAAAAAAATATCTTGCACGTCTTTCGGATATGCAGATTATGCCATTAGGAGAAATAGCTCCATTAGAGGAAGATTTAATTGATAATGTAAGAATGTATCGCATTACTGAGATGGTGTATCAAAAAGATGAATCTGTTATGGATAAGTTCACTACAGTGTTTAATACATTGGCAACTTATAATGCTTCTGTATTTTTCTTAATTGATTCAGATGGAAGACAGGCGAATTATTATCTTGGTGTAAGGAATAACGAAGCAAATGATTCTGTGAAAAAAAGATCTACAGTAACGTTAGGAGATACTCTGAAACAGACCTTAATTGGTCATTTTCCCGGAGTGAAAATCGAGAATGAAGACCGAAAGAAAATTGCAGGACTTTCAGAAAAAATTATGGGTCTTAAGAATGTTACTTCTGTTAGTGTTGTGGGAAGCAGTCGTCGAGAAAATAATCAACCGCAAAGCGAGTTCGCACAGGGAATGGAAAAGTTATGCCTTGCAATGAGTGGCCGTCCATATACGGCGGTTATTATTGCCGATAATAAGAATGCATGGGATGTGCAGCAAATGAGAAAGCAGTATCAAGAGTTGTATACCGCATTATCCTCATTGCAGAAGGTACAAATTTCAGATTCAAGAAGCGAAACGGAGTCGAGAAATCAGTCTTTTGCCGAGATGAATGGGAAACAGAAAGCTGCTATGATTACAAATGCGGTGGTTTCTATTGCGGGAACAGCTGTTGGCGTTGCACTGGGAGCACAGTTCGGAGGAACAGCGGCTATGTTATGCGGACAGATTGGTGGACAAGCAGGTGGACAGATTAGCAGTTTTATTTCTTCGCTTGCACCTACAAAACAAATTAGTAAGGCAATAACAACTGGAGTGACAACTACAGAAGAAAATAAAGCTGTTACAGATATGCTCATTATGCTTGATGAAGCTTTAAAGAAAATGAATGAGTATGATAGTTATGGCTTATGGAATGTGGCAGGATATTTCTTATCAGATGATATGTCTGCTGCTGAGATAGCAGCCAGCAATTATCGTTCTTTAATGAATGGCGATAATTATGGAAGAGAAGTGTCCGCAATTAACTCTTGGAGAAGTAATGATCTTGAATTAGTGGGAGAATATAGAGATTTGACTACTTATTTATCAAGGTTTGTTCATCCGTTATTTAACTATGGTGGAAATATCGTGGTTACGCCATCGACGAATATTAGTGGAAAAGAATTGGGATTGCATTTAGGATTACCTCGTTCAACGGTACCGGGACTTCCGGTAATTGAACATGCGGAGTTTGGAAAAGAGGTTAATACATATCAATTATTCGAAAAAGAAGTAAGTAATCGTCCGGAGGATAGGATTACATTAGGCCGTGTGTTTGACATGGGTTTGATTACAGATAAAATTGTAGAATTAAATAACAAGAGTCTTAATATGCATACATTTATTACAGGATCCACCGGTTCAGGAAAGAGTAATACGGTGTATCAAATTTTGATGGAATTGAGACAAGATCGTGTACCTTTCCTTGTAATTGAGCCGGCAAAAGGAGAGTATAAAGATGTGTTTGGGCATCTGTCAGATGTAAATGTATTTTCAACGAATCCGAATGTTGCACAGTTGATTAACATCAATCCGTTTAAGTTTCCTCGTTCCATTCATGTGCTGGAGCATATTGATGGACTGGTAGAAATCTTTAGTGTTTGTTGGCCAATGTATGATGCGATGCCTGCATTTTTCAAGGATGCGATTCTGAAAGCATACGAAGCGGTCGGATGGGATTTGGGCTCTTCAACATTTGAGGGGGATAACTTAGAATATCCGGATTTTGATATTCTTGCGGAACAATTGGATAAATTGATTACAAATTCTGATTATGCAGCAGAAATCAAGTCGAACTACAGAGGTGCTTTGTTAACAAGAGTAAAATCACTTGCAGTAGGATTGAATAAATATATTTTTACAGAAGAACAGACACCATATGAGCAATTGTTTGATGAAAATTGTATTTTGGATATCAGCAGAGTGAAATCTTCAGAGACGAAAGCACTTCTTATGGGATTGATGGTATATATTCTAAATGAATACCGTATGGATCAAAAAACAGAAAATAACACAGGGTTACGTCATGTTACTGTCTTAGAAGAAGCTCATAATTTATTAAAGAATACATCTGGCGGAGAATCGGAATTGATTGGAAAATCTGTTGAGATGATTACCAATACAATTGCTGAGATTCGTACATATGGAGAAGGTTTTATAATTGTAGACCAGTCTCCATCATCTGTTGACATTGCGGCGATTAAGAATACCAACACAAAGATTGTGCTTCGAACGCCAGAAGCAAATGATAGAGAGGCAGTAGGACGTTCTATGGGATTGTCAACTGCGCAGGTAAATGAAATCGCTAAATTGCCGAGTGGAGTGGCTGTTGTATATCAGAATAACTGGATTAGTCCGGTTCTTACATTAGTGGATAAAGCAAAAGTTACAGAGAAACCATTTGTTAATAAGTTTCCAGTTATAATTAAAAGTGTTAAGGACTCAAGAACAGATGTAATTCGTGCTATTATGGAACCGTGGATGCCAGGAGACACAATTGAATTTTCTGAGTTGGCGAGAGCATTAAATTGTTTGGATATATCCAGAGCGAATCGAAAGTTGTTATCTGTTATGATATGCACATATCGTAATCATAATGGACATATGATTTGGAACGTGAGTTCGATGGGATTGTTGAAACAGTTATTGTTTGATATATTAGATATTTCGCAGAAGACGATAAATATTGCCATTCAAAACAGTAATCCTGATTTGTTGAGGAGAGAGGTAATAGTGAAAACGAATAATCTTACATTTGAGCAGGTAGAAGAAATCTGTCATGTCTTGACAATGGAGGTTTAGATATGGATTTTGATTTGGGAAAAGCGTGGGATTCCGTTAAAGAAGGAACGAAAGAAATAGCTGAAGCAACACATGTAAAAACAAAAGAGTTTCATAAGAATTATGTTTCAAAGGTCATTCCGGATTGTGGAAAATACGGAGACACAGCAAGGTTTGTTGCAGAAATGGCACCAGGAGTTTCGGAATATAATGCAATTGTTGAAGGCGATTGGACTGAATTTGCTATAGCAGCAGGAATTGATGTTGGAGCACTTGTAATCGGGGCTTGCACAGCTGGAGCTGGCTATGCCACAATAAAAGGTGGAAGTGTAGCTGCGAAAGCTGGAACAAAGATAGCGGTAAAGGAAGTAGCAGAAGCCGGAACGAAAAAGGTTGTTAAGAAAATGGCGGAAGAAAGCGTCGAAAAGGTTACAAAGGAAGTTGTGGAGACTGGTGCTCAGAAAGCAGTAAAAGAAGTAGTCGAGGAAGGCTCCATGAAGACCGTTAGGGAAACTACAGAAAAGGTTGTGATTAAAAGAACAAAAGAAATTGGAGAGAGGCTCGACAAAAAATTATTTCCAGAGTATTTGCAGGAAGTAGAAAAAATTACTAATAGGGAAATCAAACCTAACCAAATGGAAAAACTTCAAAGGGCATTAAAAGAGCAAGAATTCGTAAAACTTGATCCAGAAAAATCTAAGCTTCATAGAAAACTTTTTGATAATGCGAAAGATAAATTAATTGATGAGTGGGAAAAGAATACAGGGGATAAATGGCCTGTATATGCGCAAGATGTTTTAAATGATGCGGGAGAAGTAATAAGAAAAGCAGGCCAGCGTTATGATGCACATCATTTAATTGAATCAAGTTTTGGAGGGTCAAATGCTTGGTGGAATTTACATCCTGCGGCATTCCCATCAGAACATCAAGCGGGTATTCATGCAACTAATAGTTTTGCAAATTTAATGTTTTAGGGTAGGTGATTGAAATGTTTGAAATGATAAAAAACAATCCTCAAAATACATTTTATCCTGTGAATATTGAGGAAATTCATAAAGCAGAATCTAACATGGGGATTATTATTCCAGATACACTGATTCAATTTTATTTAACAATTGGTTATGGATTTTTGGAAACTTGTAGGCACAATATAAATAGAATTATGGGGCCAAGTAGTGTTGAAGAATTTTGTTTAGGAACAGGACAATTTCAGAACTCAGAAGAAGTGGAGATATACGCAAAATACACCAAAGATAAATTAACTTTCTTTGAAGTTAACGAATCATTATTTTTATCAATTGGAATAACGAAAATGAATAAAGGTAAGATTTACTATTATGATGAACTAATTGCCAATGATTTGAATGATTTTTTTAAGAAATATCTTGAGAATGAGAGATACTTTCTAAATTAAAAATTGAATAACAGAAGTATAAATGGGTTGTACAGGCTCTACTGGTTAATACTGGTAGAGCTTTTTCTATGTAGAAAAATAAAAAATTTCCTTTTCCACCCTGTATTTTCCCCTCTGAGCCTTTCGT
>ERZ1036412.406-NODE-406-length-32979-cov-6.321316_pt1 | contig 32979 bp, 40 predicted proteins | sample MGYA00514218_ERZ1036412 | MGnify/ENA primary metagenome ERZ1036412 (study PRJEB33795, sample SAMN09464944) | human gut metagenome | host: Homo sapiens | place: USA: Stanford, California | collected 2016-11 | study: EMG produced TPA metagenomics assembly of the...
AAGTTTACAGGAGAACGCCAAATATTTCACTACACGTTCTTATTTGACGCTTACTTAAAATCACTCACTCGTTAGATGTATTGGCAAGTTAAAATAAGACACAATACATACCAGCCTTGGATTAAAGGCAATTATCCCACCGACATCCCGAATCGTAGGCTGACCACTGCCATAGTAAGTGTGGGGATGTACGTGTCTCGCTGCGTTAAGGCGAAACATTAATTCTGGAGGGTTAACTACTCTCCTACTTCTGGGTCTGTCGCCTAATGGTATGGCACTCGACTTTTAACCGAGCTTATGCTGGTCCGAATCCAGTCAGACCTGCTTTTGCCAAAGTATTCAGGACGGCTCCTGAACCTGCCTTGAAAGCAGTGTGTACGGTGATGAATCGTATGGGGGATCAACACCTCACTTTGGCGCTCAAATAAGCATTTCATCTTATATAGAAAGAGAAGGTAATTATATGGCAACAATAATGTCAAAATTCGGAAAAGTCTATGAAGAGCCACAGGGGCTTGATGAAAACAAATATTATGAAATAATGTATGAATTTATAGACTTAGCAAAAATAAAAGGACTCACCGTGAGGCAAGCCCAGAAACTGTTTGCTGATTGTACAGATGCTGTAATGAGTACAAAATTATAATGTCACATTTTCTACTCGATTAATGCCAAGTGTTGTAAAAGTAAGCTTTTTCTTGGCACCATCTTGTGTATTATAAGAAATATCACCAGTTAAATATCCACCTAACACAAGATAATGAATACATAGACTTAAATGTTCATTTGTCATATTAACAGTATTACATATGTCTGCTATTTTGAATTCAACAACAAGCGAATATGAATCTTCAGTAATTAAATTATACATTGCTTTGAGAACTCTTCTGGAATCTTCTACAATTGTCATATCAATTATCTCCTTTTTGTATGATATTTCATAGGTAAACTCATATAAATCACTGAATAGACCTGAGGGCTTGTAAGTTAATCTTATCTTTCTTACCACTGTAAACCACAATTTTAACCTTTGATGGATAGGTAAATTTTATTCTACTGACCTTAAATGACCAAATAATTAATTCAAGCAGTTCCTGATCCGAAACCATATCATATTTTTTGAATCGAGTAATTCCAGAACCAAATACTGGAAGTGCAACTGTTTTACCAGCATATACTCGATCAATTTCATCCCAAAATGATAGTAAGAATGATATGTACTCATGCATTTCAATATAAGCCTTATTGTCGTTGTCAAAATGAGTCAATGCGGTGAGCAAATACTCTCCTACAACACATACCGTTCCAAGTTGGTATTTAGTTGTTTTACCCTTTGGACGTTGTTTATTCTGAGAAATAATTTTTGTAGAAAGATGATTATCTAATGCAATGATTTTATCAAGTTCATCAACCTTGTCAGCAAAAAATCTGTTAATAAATATTCCGTTTAGTGTACTTTGAGCGATAATCTCGTCATCAACAATAGTATCATAATATTCATTAAAAGCAATTGATTTCCAGTCAGACTCTTCAGAGAACAAATCTCCGAATTTAACTTCTACGGTAGAATTATTTATAGTTAACGAAATAGAGCTTCTTTTGTTAGCATATATCCAAATGCACATATAGCAAAAAACAAAGAGCACTGCAGCCACAATGCCTGTAATCGATTTATATTTTTGTTCAATGTCAACGAACAGAAATATGATCGATGTTACTACACTTATTATACTGAGTAAACCATAAAACCATTTTACAATTTGCTTATCAAATAATTTTACTTTAACTTTCATAATTTTGTGCTTTCTTTACTTGATAATTCCCCATGATACATAAGCATCTCTTGAATAAACATTTCTTCCATTTGATAAATGCTCTCCATTAACAGTAAACCTTGGAATTGCATCAAATATTGGTTCTTTCTTAAAGCCAACATGAATGGCCTCCGTATCAGTCAGGTTTATTCTCTTAGATAACGCAGTAGGCCACATAGCAGATAAGTCATCATCCACATCCCATATAGCTGAATAAGCTGGATACGCAATAATAAGTGGAATTTTGTAGTTGTCAATTGCTTGCCCAATTTCATAAGACAGGACGCTCCCGCTTTTTCTCGTATCTGTCGAAAGAATGACAAGCATATTCTTTGATGCACTCAAACGTTCTCGAATGCGAGTATACAGCGTTGCTTTCAGACTTGTATCTCGAACGGAATAGGTTTTCTCATGGCTATTTGTTAGTTTAAAATCAATGTTTTTATTAGCATTCCATGCTTGTAGTATTGAGTAGTAACGAAAGTCAGACTTCGTTGGATCTGTTTGACCCAATCCATCAAATGCGACATACGTTCCGGTTCTGTTCATAGCAGCGCTTAACCTCCTATAGTCATGTTCTATTACTAACTCTGTAATCAACATATAACACTTTATTCTTATATTTTACCATGCACAAGTGTTTTTGTCTATTACATCGGTTAGTATGCAATTAAAAAGGATAACTTAATAATTTTATTACTAAGAATCTGCGCTTTCGTGCGTTTATATCTATCAATTACAGAGCCATCATTTGACTGGCTCTCTTTGTATGCCATTGGTGCAATTGGAAGCATAGCGGACTCCAAACCCGTAAGATGCAGGTTCAAATCCTGTGGGGCGTGCTTATGATACTGCTCTTTAACAGTATCTTTTATAATCCAAACAAGAAAGAAGGTGTTTATAATTGGCGAGAAAACCAAAAATCGCTGAAGCATCTGATAATTTTGATGATTCTCACGATTATAGATGTCTTCGATGCGGTGATACATGGGAAAATCCTAATGGTCATTTCTATAAATCTCCCTGGTCAGAGTCATTTGAAAAGAATTCGCGTTTTGTACCCTTGTGTAGAAAATGTGTAAATGAGTTATTTGATATCTACGAAAAGAAGTATGGTACTAATACCGCCTGCATCTTGATGTGCTATAAACTAGATATTCCATACTATTACTCGCTTTTTGATTCCATTATCAAAAACAATAATAAGTTTAGCATCGGTTTATATATGCGACAAATCAATGGCAGACAGTATCAAAACCAGGACTTCTCTCAATCTATTCTAAATGGTGAATTAGGAAAATCCAAGGATGACTTTGAAAAATTCAAGGAAGTAAAATGGTCAAAGCAAGATTTACAAAACCGAGATTATGCTATAGAAGTTGTAGGTTATGATCCATTTGTCGGATATCCCGAAGAAGATAGACGTTTTCTATTCAATCAATTATCTCCATATTTAGAGGATGAAGATATAGCTGATGATGCTTTCAAATTGTCACAGATATTACAGATTGTAGATAACAACAAACAAATTCGGCAGTGTGATGTTAAGATAGCAAACCTGGATCCCATAAGAGATGCCACAGATATTAAAACATTAAACTCAATCAAAAAAACATTGGTGGAAGCCAACGACAAAATTGCAAAAGAAAATGAAATTTCAGTGAAGAATCGTTCCAATAAGGATGTAGGAAAGTCAACGCTTACATACTTAATGCGTGATTTAAGGAATAAAAATTTTGAAAGAGCCGAAGCTGATTATTACGATCAGTTAAGAGGTCCAGGAACACAATGGGCAATCTCAATATCCCAAAAAGCAATGTTAGATCATTGTCTATTTGATGAAAATGATAAAAAGGAAGTTTACGAAACACAGATAAAGCTTGTAGATGATTTATACAAAGAACTAGACAGCAAAAAAGAACAGTTGCGTCAATTGCTTATTGTCAACGACAATTTAAAAGCCGAGTTAGAGACATTAAGAGTAGGTGATAGTAATGGAATATCATAAATTAATGTCTGAACGCAAGAAACGAATATGTGAATTAGATGCTGAAAGTATAGCATTTTGTCGTCGTAACCCCTGCATTGCCTGTGAAGATTTATTGGGTATTAAGCTCATTGATAGTCAAAAGTATATTCTTCAAGCTAGTTGGAATAAACCACATGTGCTATGGTGTTGTAGTCGTAACTTTGGGAAATCCTTTCTCGGTGCCATTTTTATGGTCCTCAAGGCAATATTATATGAAAATCAGGCTATCTACATAGTATCATCTGTTGGTGATCAGTCAAAGGAAACGTTCTCTAAGATTGAAGAAATCGTTCTTCGCATCGGTAAAACAGCCGCATCTATCGATTCCCTTAAAGACATAGTTGAAAAGGAAACCAAAAAATCAGGAAATAATAAAACAGGCTTCGGCCATGCTCAGTCAGGTTTCCACGTTGAATTCTACAATGGTAGTGAAATTTTCACTCTAAATGGCAATCCGGATAATAACCGGAGCCGCAGAGCCACTTTAGTCTTTTTTGATGAAGCAGCATTCTCTTCAGATGAACTAATTGCTGTATGTGAAGCTTTTGCAACACAGAATACAGAGTTTAAGACTTCTGTTGAAAAAGGCTTTAATCCAGATACATTGAAAAGGAAATGCCCTACACAGCTTGTTTACGCATCATCTCAGGATGACATGAGCAAAATTTTCTATCATCATTATAAAAACTTTGCAAAAAGGATGCTGGCTGGTGACAGGGATTATCTTGTGGTTGATATGATTTGCGACACTGCCATTGAAACATATATGGATGGGAAACCATATACTCCTCTCCTAACACGTGACAAGGTTGATGCTGCCATGAAGGCCAATAGAGAAAAAGCGCTACGGGAATACTATAATCAGCCCACTAGAGACGGAGGAGTAAACCAAATCATAAAATGGGGAACAATCCGCAGGAATGAATGTTTTTATTTGCCTCAGTTATCTTATAAACCGAATACAAATATATGTCTTGCTTTAGACCCTGCACGTACATTGGATAATTCCATATTGGGAGCCATGAACATAGTTAACGATCCCAATTATGGCTACATTGGAGAAATAGTAAACTGCTTGAACTTATTTGATAACGCCAGTAAGAAAGGGTACAAACTGGATTCTAATCGGCAGTTAAAGGAAATACGAAATTATCTCTCCCTTTACAATGGACAACATAATGACTATCAGAATATTGATTGCTTATTGATAGATCAAGGATCTGGTGGAGGAGGCGTTTCGACTTATGCCGATGGCTTACTTAATGATTGGGTTGGTAACGATGGCCGTCATCATAGAGGACTTATTGATGCTTCACATGAAATCTATACTGGATATAAGTCTTTATATCCGAATGCTATTGATAAATTACGTCTCATTAGTCCACGAAAGTATAGAACTCAAATGGTTGATGAGTTTATAGAGCTAATGGATTTAGGAGTAATCAAATTCCCTTACGAATTCAAGCAGGAGTTTATAACAATTGTCAGAAAACAAAAGGATTCTGATGAAGAAATAATTGAGAAATATGAGCTATCAGAAAAGGAAATTGTGGCCTTAGCAAATATAGACCTAATGAAAACTGAAACCACGTCAATATACAAATATGAGAACGCAGAAAAAACTTCTAAAACATATGCATTAGCTAAGGATAAAGAAAGTTCTATGCATGATGATAGATTTTATGTGTTGATTATGCTTGCACATAGATTGTATGAATTACGCCGTGGGCAAACAATACAACCCAAGCAGAGAGAACCATCCGATTTTACTAATGCTCCACGTTGTGTATCATCTATAACATTTTAAGAAAGGACGGTGATTAATTGCCAAATAAAAAAGAAGTAGTCTTATCTTCTTCTGATACTCAGAGCCAGGAAGAAGATTTTAGTGTGACTTTCGCATCAAAAGAAAATACTGATGGTAATGAAACCGTCATTTTAACCTCTGAAGATATCGCTAAGGAATGGATGTCAAAGGCACTCCAAAGTTTTGATCCGTCTAATGGTCAATATTCTGTATATCTAAAGGAACAACCTTTTGGCGATGATAGCGTCACTTTGGATGATATAAAGTCGCTTTCTAAAAATGCCCAGAGTGATATAAACAAAATATTAAAAATAAACGCTTTAGTACGTCAGGAAATAAATGGGGATGATATAATTGGCAAAGTCTATGAAACAATTGTAACAAATCTTAACTCAGACATTAAAATATCATTCGATAATATCCCATCAAAACCAATTAAGAAATACAAGGATAAAGCAGAATCACTTATTAAGCAATTCCATAGGGAAACAAATATAAATACAATTCTATCATCTTCTATTCCGACAGTTTATGTTGAAGGTAACTGTATCAAATATTTGCGTAGTAAAAATGGACATTATGTCATTGATACGTTTCCATTAGGTGTCGCTATTGTAAGTGATTATAAATACAATGGTATTAACTACGTTCTTATTGATATTCGTGAGCTTACAAACAGATTGCAGAAAACAACGATTAAAGGCAGAAAAAACAGACCGCTTTTCTTTGAAAACATCACAGAAGAAATAAAAGCAAACTATCCAGATGAGGTATATCAAGCTTACATAAACAAAGAGCATTATGCAATATTGGACATTCGTCGCACTGGCTTAAATCGGTTTTGTAGCATGAATAGAAAATATGGATTATCTGCGGTTTTCAAAGCACTGAAGCCTAATATCATGCTTGATACATTTGACAAATCAGATGCCATTACTGCTAAAGCAAAGGCTAAAAAAATAATACATCAAGTCATCAGAAAAGAAACCATGGGACAAGATTATTCAAAAAAGGGATTTGAAGAAATGGCCTATGCTCATGAGAATCTAGCAGCAGCATGGAAAAATCCAACTGTTCTATATACTTCACCTCCATGTGTAGAAAAAATCGTATATGTGGAACCCAAAGTAGAAACGACAAACATAGATACAATTAATCAATATCGTTCACGCGTCACTTCTGCTCTTGGAATATCTTTTCTAAATACTAATGGAAACCAAACTGTTAGTACCGCAAACATCTCCATTAAGCAGCTGATGAAAACTATTAATAAAATTGCAGAACAAGAAGAAATCATCCTCTCTCGCTGGTACTCTCTGATTCTTGAAGAAAATGGTATTCCTCAAGAGTATTGTCCCACTCCGCATATCCTTGATACAGAATTACTTGAATTTGAAATGCGTAAAGACTTATCGGAACTACTATTTTCAAAGTTTAATTGCTCTTATACTACAGCTTATGAATTGGTTGGACTCAATGCTAAAGATGAGGCGGATAGATTAGCTACTGAAAAAGAACTAGGTTACGATGAAATATTTCTTGTTCATCCAACTTCGTATAACAGCTCTGGAAATTCAGAAGACTCTGGTGGCAGGCCGAGCGGGTCAGATAACCTACAAAAACAGGATTATGACACTGACTATAACAAAACGAGGGTGAAATCTTGAAAATAAAAATACCTGACGGAAGTATTTATGACTTAGAAGAATGCGAAATAATCGATGAAGAATTAGAACAGCAGGCTAAATTTGCTGATGAATTATTTGTACAAACAGGAATTTTGATTGCCAATCTGAAAGGTGGTGATGGTTAATATTGAATGAATATGTAAATATGGTGGGTACCGTTATTGATGTTGCTGAACACTCCACTTACCTTGAGCTAACAAGCAGGGTTTGCTATTACGATGAACCAAACTTGAATAATGATATGTTACCCTATGACGAGTTTACTGAAGAACGAGCACGAACCTTAATTAATATGCCTGTACAGGCTAAATATCGGATTAGTCCAAACGGGGAGCCAACTTTTTCAGGCCACGAAATGGTAAAGAGGAAGGATGGTTCAGTAGAATTTAAGACTTCTAGTATTGGTACTCATACCGAAATATATATAGAAAATGATAATGTTGACGTAAATGGTACTATAAAGAATTTACCATGCCTATTCGCTAAATATCGCATATGGAAAAGATATAAGAATGTAGTCGCTGCTGTTCAGCGACTTTTTAATTTGGGCAAATTATACAGTTCTTGGGAACTAAACACATATCAGTATATTTTTGATCGGGGTATTCGTAAAGTTACTGATTATGAGTTTTTAGCTAACACATTACTTGGATTTGAATATGCATATCCTAGCTATGGTACAAGTGCAAACGCCATTAGTATGGCAGAATTTAACGATAATCAATTAATAATTGCAGAAGCTCTTTCTCAAGACTTAATTGATGAAAATAATAACAACAATAAGGAGGAAAATCTATTGAGCAATAAAACAGAATCTTCTACGGTAGAGGAAAATATTGTGACAAGTACATCTGTAGAAACTCAATCTGATACTACAGGTACTGCTTCTACTGATACAGAAAAAACAAATATAGAGAATCCAACAACTGACTCTGCGCAACTTACTGACTATGATTTACGAGATAAGGTCAGATCTGCATGTAGAACAAAATTAGGTAAATGGTGTTGGGTATCTTTCTTATTTCCAAACGAAAAAGAGGTTTGGTGTGAGTATGATGGTAGAGAATCAGAATTAGATTATGTCAAATTTACATATGAAGTAGGTGATGATGATTCTATTACTGTTTCAGAACCAACATATGTGAAATTGACTGTTTCCGTTGCAGAAATTAATACAAAAATAGCAGAACTTGAAAAAGAGGTATCTACTATAAAAGCAGAATTAGATATTAAAAATGATGCCATTTCAAAAGCAAGTGAAACAATTCAATCTCTTAATGTAACTATTTCAGAACTAAAGCCTTTTAAGGAGCAAGTAGAAATTGCTGAACAGAAACGCATAGAAATTGAAATTGCTGAAGATAAAGCAAGATTAAAAGCAAAATTACTAAAGGGAAATCTCTTTACTGAAACTGAAATAGCTGAAAAAAATATTACTGATTTAATCGAAGCAAGAAATGAATCCGCAATCAATGGACTGATTGCTGATAAGTTTGTTGCTTCTTTTGATTCACAGACAAATGAAACAACTTTAACCTCTGAAACACAAAAACCAGAAAAGGCTACTGCAAGCTTAGAAACAGATGACGATGACGATGATATCCGTAGTTTTATGCACAAACTTTTATCCAAATAAGAGGAGGACAATTATATGATTAGAGATTTTAGAATTAACGGAGCAAAGGCTCCTGATGCTATGCACAAGGCAAAAGTTAACATGGTAACTGGTATGGGCGTTGTAAAGGAAGACTCTACAACCGATAAATTTGCCAATATCACTTCGGCTGAAACCGTAGCTGACATTTTTATTGTAGATAAAGAGCGTGTGCCTTCTGGTATTAATTGTGCAAGAGGTGATATGTCCGATTATGATAATGATTTTGTAAAAATCAAGGCCAATGAGCCTGTATCAATGGATAAGTATCATGCTGGTGAGAAATTCGGAACCGATCAGTACGATGATACTATTACGTCCGAGTTAGCCCTTAATACAAGAGTATCCTGGAAGAATGGACTTGTAACAAAAGCTACTATTGCTTCTCCATATGTTTTTAAGGGTTTTCATAATGACAACGGACATTCATTGGCACAGATTGAAGTGTCCGACACTGCTGCATCTAACGTATAATTAAAGGAGGATTTGTAAATATGAGTATTTTAACTAGCGAAGTAAAAGATTTAATGTCTCAGGAGCATGTACTTTATAATGTAGCTGAGAGTATTGAATATAAAAGAGACTTAAATGCTGAACAGAAAGACGCTGCACAGGTTATGGATGCATGGGCAAAGAATATCGGTGAAACAGGAAAAGACCCTGAGTGTGATATTGCCGCATATATCAAAAGAACTGTACAGCCAGAAGTATACAATGCTCCCGATGAACTTTTAGATAGAATTTGGGAACGCGGTGATATTGGCGAATTCGATGATGTAGAATATGATGTAAATCCTAAGAATACGCTGATTGCTTACGAAGCTGCAAAGGGTGGCGTAGTAGACAGGAGCTGGATCGATCTTTCTGCACTCTCTCCTGTATGGAAAAATAGACAGGTTGAAACTGACCTTTCTTATGTAGATTTAAGGAAGAATGGTTTTAAGTCTATTGCCAATCTCACTGTGTTCATGAAGGAAGCGTGTCAGAATGCACTATTCTACGATATGTTATCCCAGATGGACGAAGCTATTGTCGGTGGTGAAGCAAAAATCGATGTCACAGGTAAGGTGCCTACACTGGCTGATATGGATGCAATCTCTTTGTACCTAAATGATAGAAGCGATGATTCTGTTATTGTGTGTCTTACGAAATATGCTCAGGCCATTAGACGTATGGAAGGCTTTGCTCAGTATATGAGTAATGATATGAAGAACGACTTCAATAGATATGGACTTGTAAAGACCTATGATACTATTGGGGTAGCTGCTATCTCTGGTGCAAAACGTCAGGGAAATGGCAATCTTCTGATTCCCGATAAGAGAATCTATGGAATCGCGGGGAAAATTGGGAATCTGGATATGAAGGGTGACATCCATGTATTTCAGGAGATGAATCCAAGGAGTGAACAGATTCACATTATGTTGAAAGATTTTACATACGGCTTTGTTATCACTAAAATTGAGAATGTTTGTAAAATGGTAATGTCACAGTAATTATAATACCCTAAGACGAGATAGATTTAATCACTACTCTATCTCGTCTTTTTTGATTGGAGGAATTTACTTGATTAAAGAAACAGAGAAAATCAGCGTTCTTAACTATAATGAAAATAGAGTGTCAGTTATTGTTGCTCCTGATAAGAGTTATAGTTTTGACCCATCAGTTGATGGTGTTACTCCTTGTGTCATACCAATGACAATGGATGAAATTAGGTACGCAAATAATTCAGGTGCTTTCAAAAACGGAATGTTGTTCTTTGATCCAAACCGAGAGGAAGATGTTTACGAAAGTCTAAACATCGTTAATTGGAAAGACATACTTAAGAATAAAGACATTGAAAATATAATTGTCAATCCCACTTATGATGGACTTATAAAGCTTATATCAATTAAAGACAGTGCTGTGTTTGAGCGAATAAGAACAGTTTATCAAAAAATAAAGAATGAAGGTACTAACGATATATCAGTACGCGTTGAACAGATAATTAAGACACGTTATAAAGAGCTTCTGAATCGGCAGATTAATACTTCGATTGTTCTTACTAAAAAGGATGTCCCAGAAAAAGTATCAACCGATGAAGTTGAAGCACTCAAAGAACAGAATCGAAATATGCAAGAACAGCTTGAAAAAATGCAAAAGATGATGGAGCAAATGATGACTAGTCAGAAAGCAGAGCTTCCCATCTCAGAAGAAGTCAAAAAGTCACCTGGACGCCCTAAAAAGACTCAGTAGAAAGATGGTGATCAGATGACAGAGATAACGCTATTCGAGTACCTATTTGAACGATTTTATAGACGTATTGAAAAGGATGAGGAGTTCTTTGATTACTATAATGTAGACATGTCAGAAGCTATTCAATTGGCTCACGACAGAGCAAAGGGGTGTTTAATTGATGCATTAGATATACTGTCATCTACCAGTAATCTTCAGGTCAATTTTTCTGATTATGATATTAGTACTGAGGAATTACATTTTAGTGTATCCCCGTTAGAAACTAAGTTGATTGTTGATTTAATGTTTCAAGTATATATGGAACGCGATTTACCACTACTTCATGCGTTTAAAATAAATTTTACACCAAGCGATTTATCTGTATTTTCTCCTGCCAATGAACGAAATTCGTATGAGGCATTTATTTCCAGGTTAGATAATAACAACAAAATCGCTCTTGATGATTATAAAAGCAGAGATAGATATACAGGCAAGCTCAAGAAAACTATCAATTATGCTGCTTTTTCGGATGTCTAATATGGATATAAATTATTTTATGAAAATCCAAAATGCCTATGGCACAAAAAATAAACGTGAAAAAGAGCTTGCCAAAGTGAACCGAGAAATGTCAAAGCATTTTAAGGATACATACGACACTGAAACTGTATTAATTAATGGGACGCCCCGAGACTTAATGATAGTAAAAGATACTGATGGAAACACATTCAAAAAAAAGATTAAATCATGTCACGATGAAAAATTTAGCCTTGGAGATTATGTCATTTGGAACAATCAATTTTGGTTAATCACATTGCTCGATCCTGATGAAAAGACTTGGAATAGAGGGTACATGTATCTTTGTACTGTCCCATTAAGATGGCAAAACACTGATGGTCAAATAATTGAACGCTGGGGATATTCGGAAGATTTTACAAAATACTCAAGTGGTGTTATCGGAAATAGTACATTACAAATTGGTGATAATCAGTATGGTCTTACTCTACCAATTGATTCAGAAACAAGAAAGTTAAAACGAGATTTGCGTTTTGCTATAGATTTAGACGATGCGGAAGAACCCGACATCTATAAGCTTTCAAATCGCAAGGCCAATTTAAATAATAACATGTATTTTAACCGCGGCAGCACTATGGTACTTACATTATCATATGATGCATTTAATAAAACAAAAGACAAACATGTATTACGAGAAGATGGCTCCCAGGTATGGATCTGTGACTACCACTCTCCTACCCCATCGCCAGAACCATCAGATCCGGATGAAACGACAGATTTATCGGCTGTGATTATAGGAGGTAATACGCTGCGGTGTGGCAGAGCTAAGACATGGATTGTGGCATTTCTGGACCAGAATGGTAATGAGATTATGGATCAGAACTTTCAGTGGAAAGTTGATAGTGAATACGCTATAAAACAAGTGATAGATGGTCAAAAAATACAGTTAAAGGTGGATGATGAACAGTTAATTGACTGTTCTTTTTTATTGTCTGTTATTACTGATAAAAATGTTGTTGCAAAAGTTGAAATTACAATTATTGACGGACTATAAGGAGGTACAAATGCCAGGAACAGTATTAAAAGATATTGGATTAGTAAAAAATCGTATTTTACCTCTTTTATTGAATTCAGATGATATTATGGAGATTTTACTTGGTAAAGGATATACGCAGGAACAAGTTTGGGGTGCTGATGACAACGATGATGATTATGGAATAGTCTATAAACAAGTTTTTCCACATCTCTATATCGGCGATACTCAAACAGAGGTACTTTCATATTTATGTTTCGAGGTAGACGTACCCAGGATACCGACTGAAACAATAAAAGATATGAAGATAATTATATGGGCTTTTTGTAATAAAAGTAGTATGCGATATTCTAAGAAAGGTTATCTCGGCACTAAAGCCGATATCTTAGCTGATGCAGTTGAAAGAGCACTATCTGATTCACAAAAATTTGGAATAGGAAAACTTCATTTGGACTCTGCTACATATTTAAGTTCATCTAATAAGCAGTTTTATGGCAGACAGTTAATTTTTACTGTTCCTGATTTCAAATTAAAGTAGGTGATATTAATAAGTTTATATACAAATTTTGATTATTTGTGTAATGAGCCTTTTTTCATTGACGGAGTAGGTACTGTCAAGTGTCCTACTTTAAGAGACATACGTACCATTACATTTAAAGTATTCGCTTTATTTCAAAATATGATAGACATGACACTCGAATCATATTTAGAATCCTTTAAATCCGTTGAGACGTTTGATAGGTTATGCGAGAAATCAAAAGAGAATATTTCCTTATTCAGAATACTTCTTTATGATAACACTAGTATTCTTTTCTCAATGATAAAGTTTTTTATACTGGATGAAATTGAATTCAATCAGGACGCAAACTGTATAGATGTCTTCAACTATTATCAAGTAAAAAATGAATCTGATGTGTCTAATCAAAAACGAATCATTGGACATATTGGAGAGGATAATTTCGATATATTCCGTGGCGAATTGAGATGTCTATTGGGTATGAATTCCTCTGAGGAAGAAATACCCAAATTTGCAAAAGGGGCAGAAAAACTTGCACAAACAATGTTTAATCGTTTTCGAGAAAATGCTTTAACAAGTAAAAAAAAGAATATGGATAGGAATTATACTCTCGATAATATGATACGTAAATACTGCACTCATAATAAAGTCGGAATCAATATTCTCAATGTTTGGGATATGACATACTACCAGTTTATGTCCATGTTCAATGAATATATAAACGGGCGTCAATACGATTTTAACGATATGATGGCTGCTAATACTTTTTCGTACAAAAAGTCTTCAGATTATAACCCTATGGAATATATAAAAAAAATTAATATGTAACTATAGATCAACCACTGTACAAACAGTGGATTTTTTTATTTTATGGAGGAATTTTAATGACAGATATAAATATGGCGAATAGACAATGCTGTGATCTTGATATTAGAGATTATAAAACCAAACAGCCTTGGATGTATGCGGATTTCTGTAATACCACTACAATGGGGTTTTCAAGTGATGCGGTATACGCGAATAAAAAGGGTGGAAAATGTATTAAATTTGATAATCCGCTTGATGGTACTATTTCTATGACATTCCAGGTACATCCGTTTAGAGTATATGCGATGCTAAGTGATGGTGAAATCGAAACCAAAGCAATTCTGACACGGAAGGAATCAATTAAAGCTACTGAGGCAGGGAAAATAACACTTCCTAACGCTCCGATTGTTGGCACTGTATTTGTTTACGCTGAAGGTGATTTTGGTGGTAAATCTATTGAAGGTACATTAGCCGATAAAGTATTTACTGCTAAAACCAGTTCCGAGATTACTCAAAATAAATTGTATATTGTCGGATATTTAGAGGAAAAGACTTCTGGTGTTCAGAAGGTATCCTTCAATAATAAGAAGATTCCAAAGGACTTCTTTATTCAGATGTCCACCTTAGATAAGAATGAAAACGGAGAACTGGTTCCAATGAGAATTACTGCTTATAAAGCAAGTCCTCAGAAAAAGCTTGACTTATCCATGTCATCCAGTGGCGATCCCGCAGAAATTACGATTACTTGTGATGCCTTGGTGGATGAGAACGGTAATGTTCTTGATATGATTGAACTTACTGACGAAACTGAATAAATTTATACAAGAGGGCTGCGATATGCCCTCTTTTTACGAGGTATATATGATAAAAGAATGTAACGTAATCTCTCGAAATGATATAGTTTCTGTCGTGTTATTTGATGATAAAGAAATTCAGGTTCCAACCAATAAATTGATAAATCATCATGCATATATCCAGTCTTATAAAGGAAACTATACAGTCGTATCAAAAGAAGAATTTGACAAAGAAAAAGTAAAAGAGTCTATTAAGAATCACATACCAAAGAAAAATAATGAAAATTTAGTGATGGATAATGAGGAATAGGGATATAACCACTTGTAATCCATCACAAGTACGTTATGTCCCTATTTTTTACTATATAGAAATAGCATACACTTTTGTAAAGACTGAAGCTGGAATCGCAACATGGAAGTATCACAAAAATTATAGACTATGTGATACTTTGAAAAATTCAATGAGATTGTTTATGGTTGCCCAAGATGATGGACGTAAAAGTAGATGACGTAACTGTGAGTACATGACACTCAGCATATGTACAATAGACAGTCAAGTCTCCTGCTTGCCATAATCAAAGAAAGGAAATATAAATGGACGAAATCATTAGAACACTGCCAATATTGGTAGTTGCAATCCTCATGAATATTGGGGCCGGATTGTATTACAATATTGGAACCAAAAGTTTATCATTTGACACAAAAAAACTGATAAACGGAATTGCAAAAGCACTTATTATTTGTGGTATGTTTGTTGGAACTGCTTATTGCTTCGATTCAACTGACTTATCTTCTATCGGAGTAACACCACAGTTTATTATGAACTCAGCAATTGTAATTTACGTAAGTAAATCAGTTATCTCATTGGGTAAAATTCTTGGTGTAGATATAGAACATAAAAAGGAGTAATTTATGACAACATCAAAACAACGGAGACAGAAAGTGGTTGACAATTATGCTTCTATAATTGGACGCAATATTTATAATCAAAATCTACGTGATTACTGTTTCAAAAAGTATAAAGACGGAAAATATTATTCTGATTGCAGTTCCTCTATTTCATATTCATACAAAGAAGCTGGTGACAATTTTGGTATTCTGAATACTGCCGGCATGTATGATTCTAACAAGCTTACTTTCGTAGATGCAATTATAAGAAATGGTATTATACAGAATCCAGAAATTCTGCGACCTGGTGATATGCTGCTATTTGCAGGTTCCGACTCATCCAGACCAAAGAGAATCGGACATGTAGAGATGGTCCATCATAAAGATTCTAATGGAAACTGGATTCTTAGCGGTCATGGCAGCGGTGTACCATCCTATAAGAATATGGATGCTTATTGTAAAACTAGATATAGTTCCTGGGCTTCTGGCGGTTGGCGTAAGGGCCTCGTATGTGTAAAAAGATTTATACAGGATGACGATAGCGAGAATAAATCCGGTTGGTATAAAGAAGATGGTGGTTGGAGATTTTATCTTGGAGACACTGGGAACTATGTAAAAGATGACTGGTATAAGGACTCTACAGGCCGTTGGAGTTGGTTTAACGCAGCTGGTCATGCCATTTCAAATACATGGTATGAATACGAAGGAAATTGGTTCTGGTTTGGACCAGACTGTTATATGTACTCCAGTCAATGGATTGCGTATAAAGGCAATCAGTACTATCTTTCTTCTGACGGTTCAATGGCAAAATCTGCTTACATAAAATCCAAAGATATTAATTCCAATAAATACTATTTTGTCAATAAAGATGGAATTTATGAACCGCAGTGGGATACCTCTACTCCAGATCTGTTGAAATATGATTTGGCTGAGTAATACAATGAGAGGAGGTTAAACTTGAATAATGTCAGAATTAAAAGAATTACTATCGTATGATTGGACTAGTATTGTCATTTTCCTTGGGTTGATAATCATTAGTTTTGATAAATTTGCCGGAATCTTTTGTAAATGGTTCCCGAATACAAAACTTGAAACAAGGTCAATGAAAGAAAAACGAGAAATGGCAGCGAGTATAGAGCGTCAACAACAGCAAATTGACTTATTATCTTCTTATGAATCAGATACACATAACGATGTTAAAGAGATAAAGCTTATGCTCAAAGATCATATCGTTATGGATAATGATCGTACTATTTCTTCATTTAGATCTACTTTGTATCGGTTACATATGGAATTTACAAAACAAGGCTATGTCACAAGGGAAGGTTTAAAGACCTTTAAAGAACTTGGAAAATGTTATGTTGCCGCTGGTGGCGATGATATATACCATGACAAGTTAGAACCTGAAGTTCTAGCATTACCTATAAAATATGATGATTTAGTTTCTTAGTTTTAATAATGAAAGAGCGGTTTCTTCTGAAGCCGCTCCTAAAAATATGTAAACACGTTCTGATAGTAGAATCGCTACTACCAAGATGATAATAATCCCACCAACTTTCATCAGATATTAGGCGTACTTGATGATTGCTACTAAAACAATTAGTAGAACCATAAATACAGAATTTATTCTGAACTCCATTTAACCTCACCCCAATACTTTTTTGATATCTATATAAAAGGTATACCAAAACCGCATTCTAGTGAGGACTATGGGCTGACGCCTGCCATTTCTGGCGACCGTACTGACTACTCGTTGGCCCTCCTACAACTATCTTTTGGATAGTCATTCCACCACAGGATTATTATAACATACTTGGGAGATTATACAATTCAGAACATTTGTTTAAAAGATTTACTGGAGAAGCACATTTTTTAGAACCTTGATTATGGTTGAGGTTTTTTTGTGTTTCTCAGAAATCAAAAAGAGAATATCTGTATGAGAGACAATGGTTTGATACAGGTATTTTTAAATATCTGTGAGACAGGAAGTCATTGAGCCTGTTTCTTGAGTGGTGAATAGACGGAGTAATTACCCGTCGAAGTGGGATACCTCTGACCACGTTTACCACTCTTTTATTAACTGATTCAGGGGATTATAGAAAGTTGAGGTACAAAGTATGAATGAATTAAAAAATAATGGAACACAAATATTTATGGGGATTGAGATACCTATTATCGAAGGCGGTTTTGGTGAAAATCAGAAAGTGATATTAGCAAAAACCATTTCCCAAATTCATGGGCAACCACTAAAGAAAATCAACCAGCTAATAAATGAAAATATAGATGAATTTGAATTTGGGGTTGATATTTTAGATTTAAAAAGTGGGTACTTAGAAAGTACCGAGTTTTTATTGAATTTCATGAACAGACAGTCTATTTCTAATTCAACTAATATATATTTACTGTCTGAGCAAGGCTACATGTTACTTGTTGGTTTTATGAAAACAGAACAGTCAAAAAAAATCCGTAAGAAACTACGGAGAGAATATTTTGCAATGCGTGAAGTAATAAACTCTGATGTAAACAAAAAGGCACATCTCTTATTAATGATATATAATGGTGGTCAAGATGGTATTCTTGCGTCAAAAGAGTTAACACAATTAGAAGTTCAAGAAGCCACTGCTCCGCTCATTGCTGAGAATAACGAACTTAAACCTAAAGCAGAATTTCACGATGCAGTACATACTTCTATAAATTCTATATCTATTGGTAAATTCTCTGGTGTGTTACAAAAGAATCCACTTTTCAGAAAGTTTGGTAGGAACAAACTTTTTCAGTGGTTAAGAGATAATGACTATTTGTGTATCTGTGGTGATTTAAGGAACAAACCAACACAAAGAGCTTTATCTGGAGGCTATATGGATTATGACGAATATGTAACTGATAATGGTTATGGCAAAACCATAACTACATATAAACCTTTAATTACTGGTAAAGGACAGATATATTTTACAGAAAAGCTAATAAAAGAATTTGGTGAAGTACATGAGTAACCCAGGGAAGCGATTTGAAGAAGATTTTAAATCCAGCATAGATAATAATGAGAATTGGGTCTATCGCTTAAGAGATAATGCTGCATCTTTTAGTGGTGGTACTAACACACGCTTCGCCAGTACAAATATTTGTGACTTTCTTATATTCAATAATAAGTACAGGACATTGTATCTTGCGGAACTGAAATCAACTAAAGGCTCTAGTATTCCCTACACAATGATTAAAGATAACCAAATAACAGGATTATCAGAAGCAGGTAAACACAATGTTATACCTTGCTTCTTTTTTAATTTCAGAGAAAAGAATAATGCAACATATTTTATGATAATTGATGATTTTATCAATATGAAATGTGCACTTGATAAAAAGTCTTTTAATACACAGGATTTAGAGAAATATGGAGCCATTTCGGTTTCATGCAATATTAAGCGCACACGTTACAGATATGATATTGAAACATTAATCAAACAAATACACATTTAGGAGGATTTTATGATTACACTTATTAAAATGAAGCTCAAGGAATGGAAAATTAAATTAGCATTATACACTGTTATTGAAAAACTCATCACAGAACAGAAAGATATCACAGCTCTCCTATCCGACCTTTACGCGGCCTTGAAGGACGTTCCATTTAATGAATTGAAAGACGAATTTATTATGAAGCTGGCAGATATTATTCATGACCAGGCTGAAGCTGAACGCAACGCAAATATCTCAATAAAAGAGGATTAGAATATGAACAAAAGAAAATGGACATATATTCTTACTAAATTGCTTACACTCTTCTTGGTTGGGTATTGTGCATATATTGCTATTGAGGTTACATATAAAAACATAAGCTATCCTCTTATGGGAGCGGTCGGCGGTATCTCCTTCTTGCTTTTTGACCAGATTAATAACATAATCTCCTGGAATCTCGATTTAATCCTGCAAGGATGTATCGGGTCAGCCATCGTGACTGGTTTTGAGCTTATCATTGGTGAGGGGCTGAAAATTCTTAATCGGACACCGATGTGGGACTACTCCAACATGCCTCTTAATTATGATGGAGTAATATGCTTGCCGTTCTCAATAGTATGGATTTTGATTACTATACTTGGAATACTTGTAGCCGATGCATATAATTATTACTTATTTCATGAGGAGCCACGACCGTATTATTGGGTTATAGGTCATTACTTTGTTATGCCCAAGAGATATTGTGATGGCGAGTAAGATATTTAAAACGCCTTTAGATTTGAAGAATTATATGCAGGTATTATGTGATAAGGCTATTGAAGCCACTGTTGAAGAAGCAAAAAAGCAACTTACCAAATGTATTGATGAGCAATATTACAAAGATCCTGGATTTTATCCAAATGTATATGAGCGTACCGAAGCTTTTTTAAATTCAGCTGCATGTCAACTGCTGTCCAATAATTCAGCAGAAATATATATTGATGTAGAAGGTATGCATTATAAAAATAATTTTAATGCAATGCAAGTTGTGACCTGGGCCTCAAATAGTCAGCATGGAGCTAATTATTATCAAACATCTACACCGGATTTTTGGTCTACATATATTGAATGGTGTAATGAAAATCTGATTGAGTTGTTAAAAATAAATCTGAGAAAAGTTGGTTTAAAGGTAAAATAAACATCTAAAATTTCTTGCTATATTTTTATATATAGACTATACTGAAATAGAAAATACTAACGATAATTTTTATGGAGGTATAAATTATGAGGTCGGAATCAAAACGTCGTGGTCTTCCTACTTTGGCGGAAGAAGTTAAGAACGGTAAATACAATTTTAAACATCCGCTTCAGCGACCTTCTGGACAGTGGAATGCATTACAGAAGGCAGAATTGATTGATAGCGTGTTGCGTGAATACCTAATTGACCCTGTTACGATTGTAGTTAGTGTGGTAGATGAAACAACTGGCGATATTATTAAATTAAATAATGCTGTTATTGACGGTGTTCAGCGTATAACCAATTTTGCCGATTTTATAAATGGCGAGTATCGTTTATCAAAGAAGTTAGATGATGTTCCCTTTACTATCGAAGGAAAAACATTCTATCCATCAGAATCATTATGGGGAAAGAAGTTTGAAGAACTAGACGAGGAAATAAAGAGCAAACTTAGTTATTATGAATTGCCAATAGACTTCTATTATGAAGCCACGAATAAAGAGATTATTGAATTATTCAGACGTAAGAATTCTGGCAGACCTCTCACTAATGCACAGAAAAACTCTGTGAATATTAGTAATGAATTATATGGACAGATTTTAAGCATATTAAACGCTGATGGATATACTTATGAAGTTGAAAAGAAAAATCGTGCTGGCGAAATCATCGTGAAAGATGGTAAGCCAGTTATGAAAGAAAATAAAATGCCAAACCTCTGGGAAAGAATTTTCAGTGTCGGTATTTTTAAGAACAGTGAGGACCGCAACCTTATTCTCGAAGTCATGATGTTAACTTCAGGTTATAGCAAGGATCATGAATTTGGATTTAGAAATGAGGAAATCCAGGCGTTTATAAGCTGGTTTAACGAACAAGAAAACAATCAGGGAGTCATTGAACTGATTATCAACGCTGCTGATTCTATTAATCATAGAATTACAGAAAAGATTCCAAATTTGAAGAAGACCTCTATCCCGATGTTTGTTGCTGGTATGTGCAAGGTGATTAAGTACAAGGGTGGAAAAGATAAATACATGGTACTCGCAAAGGAATTCTTCAATAGCTATGAACAGAATGACGAGTACAGGAATCTCTGCGGTTCCGGATCAGCTGCTAAAGAGAATGTACAGGCCCGCTGGGAAGTATTCAAGAATATGGCTAAGAACTGCTAATTGATAAGAACTAATAAAGGATGGTTGAGTTAACTACTTTCCCATCCTTTTTGTGTAGAAAAATAGCACCGTATTACTACGATGCTATTTCTCCGCCATCTTCTACTTCTCTCCACTGTAAGTTCTTAGGCATTTGCAATTAGTCAGATTGCATCACTAAGATAAGGTTTTGAGTCTGTATTGGCTTTATCCATTTGCTCTATAGATAATTATAGCATTAATTATCTAAGTGTCAATATTGAGGAATGCGTGATTTACTATATATAATAATAACGGAATGTAAATATATATAAAAGGTGGTGATACAAATCAAAGAAATATATAGAGGCTATAAATTTCGTATCTATCCTACTCCACAACAGATAGAACTAATTGAGAAAACTTTTGGTTGTTGTAGATGGTATTGGAATCAAGCACTACATGATTATGTTGAATATTATAAAGAACATGATAAAAGTAAAATTGTTACTCCCGCTACATATAAACAAAATAATGAATGGCTTAAAGAGGTGGATAGTATGGCTCTATGTTATACACAAATGGAGTTAAAATCTGCTTTTACAAAGTTCTTTAAAGAACCTACTGTGGGTTTCCCTAAATTCAAAAGCAAACACAAGGAATATTATCCAAGTTATTCAACATGTAAACGAATTGGTATCAAGAAGGGTTTCATCAAAATTCCAAAACTAAAATGGATACGCTGTAAAACCCATAGGGAAATAAATGGTGTACCTGAGAAAATTACTATATCAAAGACCCCAACTGGGAAATACTATGCAAGTATTCTGGTAAAAGAAGTCATTACGGAATACAAACAATCTGATAGTGTCATTGGAATCGATTTAGGGATTAAAGAATTTGCTGTTATTAACAATGGCGAATTTACAGAGCACATTAAGAATTCGAAGTGGTTGAGGGAAAAAGCCGGAAAACTTGCAATTGAACAACGAAAATTATCCCGTATGCAAAAAGGCAGTAATCATTATAATGTACAAAAGAAAAAGATTGCTAGAATTCATGAAAAGATTACCAACCAAAGAAGAGATTTTCTACATAGTTTATCTTCAAAACTAATTAGAGAGAACCAAATAATTTGTATTGAAGATTTACGAGTGAAGAACATGATGGGGAATCACAAATTAGCAAGAAGTATCGGCGAAGTGTCATTTGCAGAATTCAGACGAATGTTAGATTATAAAGCTAAATGGTACGGAAGAACTATAATTGTAGTTGACAAATTCTTTGCAAGTAGTCAGATATGTTCTGAATGTGGATATAGAAACAAATACGTGAAAAATCTTGGATTGCGTAAATGGACGTGTCCAGAGTGTGGTAAACACCATGATAGAGATGAAAACGCCGCAATTAATATTCGCAACGAAGGATTAAAAATGTTAGGGATGCAACAGCCCATAAACCATTTATGCTTGGCATATTAGTGCCATCGAGTGGCAAGCCAATCGGCAGTTGACGCAAATGTTTTCTCCATTTAACTATATCTCAGAACTTATGCGGATATAGGGTTTGTATTATTGTTGCGTGTAGCAGAAGGTGACTAGTCTTCTACCGTTCTTCTAATTCATCAAATGAATGGATACTCACATCTGTTGTACTATGTTATATTACTTTTTCTTATTGTCTCTGTAGACTGTGTATACATTACAGTATTTCCTTATCTACCTATACCGCCACAGATAGAGATATTATAACACTTAATCCAATCAAATAACAGACGGAACATCCGTTTAAAATGAATAATCGGAGTGAAAATATGGAACATACTAAAAATGACTACATAATTAGTCAATCACAAAACCAATCCGACGTTTCGAGGCTTCTGGCACAGATTTCGATGCGACAGTTAGTAAAAAATCCAATTGTGACACATGTTGGATTAATTTCAACGGCTTGCCTGAATTGTCCCTACCTCCAAACCGAACCAGGTTGTAATCAGTGCAACCGATGGAATCAATAATGAAAGGAAAATCATATATGACAAAACAACAGGAAAAGGAATTTGAGAAATTATTTACGGAAAAGCTTAAGGAACAGCATTTTCAGGGATTAAAGGCCGGAGCAACAGGAATCCTCGGTGCAGTTCTCAATATGTGCAATGAAGGTAAGTCTGTGGAGGATATTAAGAAGTTCTGTGTGACCTCTCTGGGGATGCCTGGGATGAAGTAAATTATATTAGTAGAGACAATACAAAAAGGATATGCTTGCTCAAGGCACACCCTTTCTGTCTACCACTACTTACTATCCGCATCCCCCATATTCCAAGTATTAATTAAGTAATTAATGTGATTACTCCAGCAGAAAATTATTGTACTGCAATTTCGTCTGTAACTGATGCAAACTGAGAATTTTTCATAGAAAGGAAATAAAAATGGATAAATTTCTTGATTGGATGTATAAATATGGATGGGTAGTACAAACAGTCATCGCTACACTTACTCTTATTTCTGCCATCATAACAACTATTAATTTATTTGAGATGTCAGATTGTCTATTAATTCTTTTAAGTGAGTTGAGTACAACGTATTAAGTATATTCCACAATAATGATAATGAGGAAATAATTACAGGTATTAGCCACTTGATTAAATCTCTTCTTTTTTGAGATTTCTTATTCTTTTTATCCATAAAATAAGATAAAGTATCTCTATTGGGAATAACCTCAATATATGTTTTTAAAGTATCGTGATGTCCTGTTAAATATTTAATCTCAAAATAGCCGAGAGTTTCCATATCTCTCAGTTTATTGATAAAGTCGGATTCAGAATAATCAAGATTATAATTCTTTCTGCTTACTGTTATTCGATTATTGGTGTCTCGCGGTAATGATAGCAGGAATCTTAAAATGTTTTCTTGTTCTTTTGTGAGCATATGTTTTCACCTCATTTTTTTTAAATAAATAAATTATATCACCATTTATCTAAAAACAGAACACAAATTAGAGTATCAGTGTCAAAACTGATACTTCTTTTATCAGCACTCTCCTTTCGTGAGAGTGTTTTTTATTGCGCAAATTACGAAAGGAGTTTTGAATGAACGATAATTTCAAAATATTTCTTCAAGCTATTATTGATGATAGTAGCTTGTCAGATATACAAAAAAGGCTTGCTAAAGAACGTTTAAAAATCAGTGCAGATATTGATTTTTCAAATTTCGCAAAGAACAAAGCTGACATTGAAAAACAGTTTCAGGCGCTATCAGGAATTATCAAAAATATACTTGGAGATACTGTTTCAGATAAACAGGCTGTACAATGGGCCAAATCATATGTCCAAACAATTAACAATGAAGTTAAAAAACTAGATAAAATTCAACTTTCAATTGATACAGAAAAATATTCAACCCAAATTGTTTCTCTTCAGCAACAGTTAAGTAAGTTTGGGATTGAAAGCGGCGATTCATTTTTGCAGGCAAAGGCCGCACTGAAACAACTAGAGGCTGCTTATAATGATATGAAATTCTCTGATGGTGATAAGCGATTAGAGTACGAAAAGGAATATCAGAAGCATTTAGAAACAACTAAGAATCTCTTAACTCAAATCAAAAGCCAAAAGTCCAACGAGATAATTTCTAATGGAGACAATCGGCGTATATCCTTTGTAAATGAACTAAACAATTATCTTCAAAAAAATACTGCCATGACTAAACAGTCCAAGCAGCAAATCATTGATTGGATTAATACGCTTAATTCTGCCGATGATATGACAAGAGGTACTTTTGATAATCTAAAAGCACAGTTTAAGGGACTGGACGCAGAACTACGTGCAGCAAATAAATTAGGATTGTCCTGGGTCGATAAATTCAAACAGGCAGTTGAAAAATTTGGTGGCTGGGCCATTGCTACTGGTTCAGTTATGGAACTGTGGAATTTGTTCAGGAGAATGCCAAAAGAAGTATATAATATAGATACTTCAATGACTAATCTCTACAAAGTAACTGACGAAACCGAAAGAAAGTATTCTAAGCTTTTAGATAACGCTTCTTCTAAAGCACAGGATCTTGGTCGCTCTATATCAGGATTGGTTGAACAAACAGCTAACTGGGCTAAACTAGGGTACGATATTGATCAAGCCAGTGAGTTAGCACAAATATCTTCTATCTATGCAAATGTAGGTGAAGTTGATGATGCGACCGCTGTAAAAGATTTAGTAACAGCAATGAAGGCAAATTTATGCCTTAATATATAGAAATATATATTTAGAATGAATTTAATTGCAGGTAATACCTAAAGCTCTACACCACAATACCGGAGAAATCACGATATGAAGGTTTTACAACGTAGAGATGTAACAATGGTTGTTCATGCAGCAAAGTTCCCTAACGTATTCCGTAGACCATACGGTACTTGAGACGAGGGAAAATGTTCAACGACTAGATTCAAGTCGAGCTATAGACTAGAGAATAAAGGTGGAAATCCTGAATATCTATGGCATTAATCGTAGGGCGCAATCGCAAATGGCGTGGGTGAAACCCCCTTAAATCGAAAAGGTCACTCTCAGCACATTATGGTGGAGATGAAGAAATAGTCTATTCTTACATGAAAGTGTAAGTTGTTATTAATCATAAAGTAATCATAAAAAAACACAATAAAGATTCTATTTAATCTCTAAAAAGACACCGAGTTATTTTTAACTTTGGTGTCTTTTTATCATGGAAATACAATTGAACAGCAAGCATGTGAAAATATGAAAAATATAATATCAAAAGAACAAATTAGAAATGCTTTAGAAAACAAAAAGTTAAAAATCATTGGGGAGATCAAAACTTCAAACGACAAAATATTATGTGAAACAACTGATAATTATTATGTAATGGCATTACCATCTAGTATAATAAGAAGAAATGATAACCCGCCAATATTCTCAAAATACAATCCCTATACAATTAGAAATATAAAAACATGGATTAAAAATAATAATATTCAAAGCCTAGATTTAGTCTCTGATGAATATTTATCTTCGTCTGTTAAAATGACATGGGTATGTCGTAAATGTAAAAATGAATTTAATGCTTCTTGGAATGACGTATTACAAGGTAAACAGATCATACGGAGTCCAAGTAAGCTATCCGAATAATTTCATTACAGATTATGGAAATGGAGGTTGCTATCAATGTGGTGTAGAAAAACGCTCTTTGGCAAAAAGAAAATCTATTTCATATTTAAAAAAAATCACGAACTCATCTGGAATGATATACGAAGGCGTGGAATATTCAGAAAATGATAAGACAAAAATATTATATAGATGTCCTAATCACTATGACAAAGGAATATTTAAAACGCACATAACAAACATGAAGCGAAACAGTGGCAAATGTCCTTGTTGTATCGGTAGGTTTAGAACAAAAGATGATTTGCAAAATGAACTCAATAGTAATGATATGAATGTTTCTATATTAGAATATGCAAATTACTCAAGCCCAATAAAAGTGCAATGTGATATATGTGGTAATGTTTGGATGACTTCTGGAATCAATTTATCGCAAGGTCATAGATGTACTAAGTGTTCTAAATCAAAATTTGAGCTATCAGTTGAAAATACATTACAATCACTTAATATTGATTATATATCACAATATTGGTTTGATGATTGTAGAGATAAGAATCCTCTTCCATTTGATTTTTATTTGCCAAGTAAAAATACATTAATTGAAGCCGATGGTGAAGGACATTATAAATCAATTAGACGTTCAAAAGATATGTCCGATGTTGATGCATTGAATCAACTCAAATATGTCCAATACCATGACAAAATAAAAACAGATTATTGTAAAAGAAATGGCCTAAAACTTATAAGAATACCATATTGGGAACGTGAAAACTTAACGAATTTTATAAAAGCAGAATTAACTAAAATTACAGAAATATGATTAATAACATATAAGATATTGCGAATCTTATACAACATAAAAGATTTAATATAACAGCAACAGATAGTATTACTATCGTAGATTCGCTGAACAAACTAGGTAATGAATTTGCGACTGATGCCAAATCTTTAGGCGAAGGTTTAAGAAATTCTGCATCTTCTATGGCTGTCGCTGGTAATGACATAAACCAAACATTAGCTTTGCTTACTGGTGGCGGCGAAATCACACAAAATGTAGGGGAATTAGGGAATGCGCTTCGTGTCGCATCGATGAGATTACGCGGTATGAAGGGACAGCTTCAAGAGATTGGTGAAGAATTTGAAAATGTTGAATCCATTAGTAAAATACAGACTCAAATATACAATCTTTCCAAAGGTAAAGTAAACATTTTTAAAGATGACGGCTCATTCAAATCTACATATGAACAGCTAAAAGAAATATCAAAAATATATTTCCAGTTAAATGATCCTGATAGAGCTGACTTAACAGAAATAATGTTTGGAAAACAGAGGGCTAATCAAGGAATAGCTTTATTACAGGCTTTCCAGTCAGGACAAATAGAAAAGGCTTACGAAGCATCTGTTCATTCTGCTGGTTCCGCAATGCAGGAACAAGAACGGTGGATGGAAAGTTTGGAAGCAAAAACGCAACAATTAGAAGCTGCATTTCAATCTTTATCAACCACAGTTTTTGACTCTAATTTTTTAAAAGTATTAGTAGATAGTGGTATCACATTAACTAATGTATTGGATACTGTTATTGATAAAATTGGTATCATACCAACGATAGTTACAGGCGGCAGTATCGCCGCATTTATAAAAAACTTCGATTGGCTCTGTAATAAGAGCACTTAAAAATGCCTAGATTTTTAAGGTGGTCTACTATGTGGGAAGAAATGTCATTATGGCGGCAAAATCAACTCCGTAGGACGAAAGTTTTAAAATAAAAAGAGGACGAATTGGCCTGAAACCCTAATGCTCACTATGCTACAACGTAACCGAAAGGTAGGCGTGAATGCAACCGAAAGGCAAAAAAATCAATCGGCGCAGCTATGGTCGAGAGTGAGATGCATATGACTAAAAAATACGGTCTAAGTGCGTGATGAAAATCAAATGGGTAAAAAATTAACTGGCAGCTAACCTAATCTACGTAAAGTCATACTATATAATCCGATAGTAAAAGTTGCGAAAGCAATGTCGGGATAAAAGTATTAAAGATCAGGAAAGTTCAACGAGCATGATTCCTCACAGAATAATAGAGCCTTATCTACTATTTTGTTAATGTATGTTCTAACATAGTTTATTGTGGTGAACCACACGGCAAGGCTATGTCGTTAATCAGTTATGGTAATCATAAATACCATATTGTTAGCAGTCTTATCCATTATACTGTTTGATATAGCTGAATGGATTTTTTAATCAAGTTAGGTAGTGTTAGCTACTGCCCTGCTTAGTACAAATTATACACATCTATTCCTGACTTGGAAACGGGAATAGATTTTTATTTACACAATATGCTCATAATGATATACTAATTTTATAAAACACAAGATTGGAGATATCATTATGGCAAGAGCAAAAAAGAATATGACACTAGAAGAACAGCTCCAGGATGTAGAGAGTAAAATCACATCGTCGGAGGAACAATTAAAAGATTTAAAAAGCAAAAAGAAAAACATTGAAGCAGCTATTAAAGAAGAAAAACTCAGTAAACTCTTAGCGGCAATTGAAGAAAAAGGCATTACTGTTGAAGATGCTATTGCTAAGTTATTTGAGTAAAAATAGAGTTATAAATGTAAAAGAATGTGCTTGTTAAGACACATCATTTTTATAGTTACTTTAAAATACAACATATGTTCTGGTAGAATTTTGTTATATTTTGTCGTATAATTGGTATATTGGTATTTGCTACCAATAAATATCATGTACGATTGGGGAAAGTATAAATATGTTAGAAGATACAAAAAATATAGTAGAGTCTACATTGAACTATATTAAGGGCGAAATATTTAGATCAATGTCAAATGAAAACGCAATTATTTATACTACTTGGATAAAAGACTTACTTTATGACACATTAAGACAAGAAAAAGGATTGGAATTGCAAAGTAAAATAAAGGACGAACAAAAGAAAAAATCTCCTAATATAGCCATTATTAAAGACCTAAAGAAGAAAAAGAAAAAATACGAACACCAGAATTACAATCATAATCTTGAAATTGGAGATATCGTATATGTTAATTATGGATATGGGTACTGTGGAGAATTATCAACCGGACATTATGGCATAATAATGTCTGAGATTGTCAATAATATGTATTTCGTTATAACATTATCAAGTGACCCTCTAAAGCTATTTGAATTCTATTTTGAAGGATTGAATTTACCAAATGCAGAGGCAAACGGAAATAAAAGGTCTTATGTGAGATTTGAACAATCAAGATTCATGCATTATAGGAGATTGACAAATATATCTATTAATGGTAATGTCATATATAGAAAACTCTCTCCAGAACAGATTACAAGTCTTAAAGAACATTTTATAGAATTCATGAAAATAGGTATTGACAAATAAGAAAAAGTAGCATACTATATATTATATAAGAGATGTCACAAAAATCTATCACGTTGAGTTTTAGATTTGTTGTATTATAAGTAAAGAAACAAAGCACTTAAAGACCGGCGAGTAGCTGGTCTTTTTCGTTGTTTCAATAAAATACCCTGTATAATCCATTACTTTTAGTGGATCGTACAGAGTATTTTTGTAAATTTAAAAGGATGTGCTTGTTAAGGGACATCCTTTTTATAGTCACTTGAATGACCACAACATATGTTCTGGTGGAAATATTATAATCTCTGTTATATAATTAATGATAATAATTATTATATTTGGAGGTTTTAAAATGGCAGAAGATAAAAACAGAAAAACAATACGGCAAGATGGCTCATCCGAAATATCAGAATATATTGAACACAGAGGATATCCTGTACACGAGTCTGTTCAAAGTGGTGGAACTAAACCAATAGACATTAGCCTAATGACAGGAAAGCCCACCTCAAGTAATAGTAATAAAAATGGAGATGATTAATTATTGATGATATAATAAAAATTATTGATTCAATCCCAGCACTTTTACAATATTTTGTCCCTGGGTTTTGGTCAATTGTAGTTTTTAAGTTTTTTACGTCGAAAAAGTTAACTGAAAAAGGCGTATTTTTAATGAGCTGTGTTTTAAGCTATATTTACGTATCCTTAATTTCACTATTTTTTCAAGTATATAACCATTATTTTTTAATAGAAAAGCATCCTCTTGTTATATCTGCATTAGCATTCTTTCTTGGTAGTATTTTATCATTGATTTGTGCAAAAATATATACTAGCTCATTATTCAAAAAAGTTATGGTTAAGACTTTTCATAAAACGCCAAATGATGACATATGGAGAGATGTATTAGATTTAGATAATGGTTCAAACTTAAAAGTCTATTTAAGAAATCAGGATTATTATCTCATCGGTCATCATAAAAATCACGAGGAAAAGGATGGGGAGTCATGGCTAGCTTTAAGTGGGTTCTGTAAAATTGATAAAGTAACAAATCAAAATTATGGCACGGAGCCAAGTTTTCTTAGTAGAGAGGACGTTATTATTTCTGTACGTTTTAGTGATATAGAACATATTGAGATATTTTAAAAGGCAGGGTATTAATTCTTCCCTACCTTTTTTATTAAAATAAAATTCCGTAAAATATATTTACAGTTTGTCTAATCAAATCAAAAGACCGTAGAAAAGGAATAAAAAGTACAAAAATAATAATAGAAAAGATTCGGTGCCTATTACTATTGGGAAATTTCCAAAATAGAACAACAATAGCTATTAGGTTAATCCAAACCTGGAAATTAGCAAATTTATCAATATTTATAAAACGTAATGCTTCATTCCCCAAAAGAATTATTGGAGCTAATATACCGACTAATGCTATATAGCCTTTTTTTCTTCTAAGGGTAATAACTAAATATAAGATCAATGAACATAAAGTAATTATACTCCATAGAAGTAAATATTTATATGCCCATATCTTGAAAAGCACAAAAAATATCAAATAATAACTGAATATCATACTAAACATAGCTGTTGCAGTATGTAAAAAACCTAGTTTAATATTTTTGGCATTATATTCAAGATAACATATTGTACATATAAAAATTCCATAATTATTCATTATTTCTCGTAAACCTAATTGACCAAGCAAAGTATTTCCGGGAATAAAGTCAACTACTTTTGCTAATACACCTAGACTAAAGCCGATAATAACGGAAATAATATAATCTTTCATAATACTACCTCCAATCATTGATACTATTATTTGTTATACAATAATAGTAAATAATCGATATACTCATTACTTCGCTATTATTCTGTATAAGAACTTTATCATTTAGATTTATAGAAGAGATTGGCATATCAAATATGGAAGTAGTATTTGTTTTTTTGCTCAATACAATATAGTGCTGGTAGCTATCTTCTGTTGTTATCCTTCCTGTTTCTGAAAGAAGTAACAATTCATTCTGTATATCTGAATCATCCATTAACTCATAAATAGAAATTAAGTCGAGTAAACAAATAGCTAGGTTTGTATCTTTTTGTGATTTTAGAAGATTATATTGTGATAATATAAATTCACCATCTGTTGTATTAATTCCTTCCTGGCACAAATCTAAAATTAAAAATAAATAATATAGTTTTGTATTATTAGCTGTATTCCCTTTTTCAAGCTCTGTATTTATTTCATTCCTTATTATATTTAAGCTAGATACAGGAATATTTATTCCCTCTAAATTGCAAAATAGTGCTTCATAATAAGATTGCGTTGCAGAACCACTTTGAAATAAGTTGGTACTTACATCTTGTTTGAGACTTTTTTCTAATAACTGCACCTTTGAATTGTTACTTTGGAAATGATACTTTAACAGAAGAAACGTTCTATACTTTTCAATCTGATTATTTTGTTCAATAACAAAACTGGAATACAGCCCATCCTCTTCTGGCACAACAAAAGTATAATACTGAGAAAAAAATTCTTGCCCATTAAACTCAATGTTTTGAAGTTCTAAACATTTAAGTGCATAATACAATTCACTTCCCAAGAACGTGTAGGGCAATTCATTTGGTATGTCTGATAGAATATTTCCATTTATATTAGGTGTTATTTTGCAAATATTACAAATAGACAAATAGTAGTATAATTTTTCGTATTTATAGAAATCGGTATCTAAAAAAACAAATTGAAAATTATTTTTAAAAAAATCAACATATGCACTCCAAAAATCAGATGTACTTCTAATAATTCCATGCTCCTTTAATTCCGTATACCAATAAGATAATGTTAAAATATTAGTATAATCTGTTTCTAAAGGAATACTTGTTTCTAAAAAATCCCTAACTGCTAGAGTATTAAGAGAGGATATATCTTCAAAATACCTGGTAATTATAAAATATTTTTC
>ERZ1036412.418-NODE-418-length-32084-cov-5.175966_pt1 | contig 32084 bp, 32 predicted proteins | sample MGYA00514218_ERZ1036412 | MGnify/ENA primary metagenome ERZ1036412 (study PRJEB33795, sample SAMN09464944) | human gut metagenome | host: Homo sapiens | place: USA: Stanford, California | collected 2016-11 | study: EMG produced TPA metagenomics assembly of the...
ACGTAGACAAATTACTCTATAATGAGATTTTGATAGGATGGCCGATGAAAATTCTGTGTCGCGAAGACTGTAAAGGAATTTGCAACATGTGTGGTCAAAACCTAAATAAGGGAACTTGTGACTGTGAAGATACAAGCCTTGACCCTAGAATGTCAGTTATCCGCGATGTTTTTAAGAATTTTAAGGAGGTGTAATCTATGTCAATCTGTCCAAAGAATAAATCTTCTAAAGCTAGAAGAGATAAAAGAAGAGCAAACTGGAAAATGAGCGCTCCAAATTTAGTGAAATGCAGCAAATGTGGAGAATTAATGATGCCACACAGAGTATGCAAAGCTTGCGGATCTTACAACAAAAAAGAGATTGTTAGCGTTGACTAATGAAAAGCGAAGAAAGAGAGTCGTCTGTTGACGGCTTTCTTTTTTTGAAAAAAGTTTATATTGATTTTTAGAGTGATGTCTAGTAAAATTACTGTTAGCAGTGCAGGAGGTAATAGCATGTCAGAAATTACAAAAGTAGCATTAGATGCCATGGGTGGAGATAACGCACCCGTAGAGATTGTAAAAGGTGCAATGGATGCCATCAGCAAGAGAAAAGATATTAAGATTTTTCTTGTAGGGCAAGAGAATGTTGTACAAAAAGAATTAGAAAAATATACTTACGATAAAGAACAGATTGAAGTTGTAGATGCGCCAGAAGTGATCGAGACAGCAGAGCCGCCGGTCATGGCAATTCGTAAGAAAAAACAATCATCAATCGTAGTCGCAATGAATATGGTAAAAAAAGGAGAGGCGGATGCATTTGTCTCTGCCGGAAGTTCAGGGGCAATTCTTGTCGGAGGACAGCTTTTAGTCGGTCGTATCAAAGGCGTGGAGAGACCACCGCTTGCACCATTATTGCCGACAGAAAAAGGCGTTTCATTGTTGATTGATTGTGGCGCTAATGTAGATGCAAGACCTTCTCACTTGGTACAATTTGCAAAGATGGGTTCTATCTATATGGAGCACGTTATGGGCGTGAAGAATCCGAAGGTTGCGATTGTGAATATTGGTGCAGAAGAGGAAAAAGGGAACGCACTTGTAAAAGAGACATTCCCGCTGCTGAAAGAATGTGAGGATATCAACTTTATAGGAAGTATTGAAGCCCGTGAGATTCCACATGGAATGGCAGATGTAATAGTATGTGAGGCATTTGTCGGAAACGTTATCTTAAAACTCTATGAAGGAGTCGGCGCAGTACTGATCAGCAAAGTGAAAAAAGGAATGATGACTTCGCTGCGAAGTAAGATTGGTGCTTTGCTAGTGAAACCAGCACTGAAAGAGACATTAAAAAGCTTTGATGCAAGTGAACATGGAGGTGCGCCGTTGCTTGGACTGAACGGACTTGTAGTAAAGACGCATGGAAGTTCCAAGGCAAAAGAGGTATCCAACTCAATTATTCAATGTGTAACGTTCAAAGAGCAGGGAATTAATGAAAAAATAAAAGAACGTATACAAAAACAAGAAAATGAGAATCAGGAATAAAAGATTCTGAGACAAAGGGAGAGAAAGAAATGGAATTTGAAAAATTACAAGAAATTATTGTGGATGTATTAAATGTAGGAGCAGAAGATATCACAATGGATACAACATTTGTGGATGATCTGGGCGCAGATTCGTTAGATATTTTCCAGATTATCATGGGAATTGAAGAAGCATTTGACATTGAGATCGACAATGAAGAAGCTGAAAAAATCGTTACAGTTGGTGACGCAGTAGAACAGATTAAGAATGCAATTAATTAATCGAATTATGAAAAAGCCCTGCGTAGGGCTTTTTCGCGTTTAGAAAGGGAGAGTTTATGGAACAGACAATGAGAGAGTTACAGGAAAGAATCGGATATACTTTCCGCAGACAGGAGTTGTTAAAATCAGCATTGATGCACAGTTCTTATACGAACGAGACACATTTGCCGAAATATAAGTGCAATGAACGTCTGGAATTTTTGGGAGATGCGGTATTAGAACTTGTTTCCAGCGAGTTTTTGTTTTTTGCAGATCGAAAGATGCCGGAGGGAGAATTGACAAAGACGAGAGCAAGTATGGTCTGTGAGCCTTCACTTGCGTTCTGTGCAAGAGAGATTGAGCTTGGCAAATATTTGTTTATGGGACGAGGAGAAGAGAATACAGGAGGAAGAAAGCGGGATTCCATCACATCCGATGCGCTGGAGGCACTCATCGGTGCGATTTATTTAGATGGTGGTTTTGCTAATGCAAAAGAGTTTATCTTAAAATTTGTCCTGAATGATCTGGAGCATAAAAAACTCTTTTATGATAGCAAGACTATCCTGCAAGAGATTGTGCAGGCACATTTTCCGTATGGAGTGGTGTATCATCTTATAAAAGAGGAGGGACCGGATCATAATAAATCGTTTGCGGTTGCTGTTCATATTGGCGAGGAGTGTTATGGAGAGGGAACCGGAAGAACGAAGAAAGCGGCAGAGCAGGAAGCGGCATACCATGCGATTTTAAAGTTGCATGAGAAGAACATAAAGTAGGTGTAGGATGTATTTAAAAAGTATTGAAGTACAGGGCTTTAAGTCCTTTGCGAATAAAATTCTATTTGAGTTCCACAAAGGAATCACCGGAATTGTAGGGCCGAATGGAAGTGGAAAGAGTAATGTCGCAGATGCCGTGCGCTGGGTGCTTGGTGAACAGCGCGCAAAGCAGCTTCGAGGTGGGAACATGCAGGATGTTATTTTCTCAGGCACTGAGAATCGAAAACCATTAAGCTATGCATCTGTTGCAATCACTCTGGACAATTCAGATCATCAGCTTGCGATTGATTTTGAGGAAGTGACAGTTGCTCGTAAGATTTACCGCTCCGGTGAGAGTGAATATCTGATCAACGGAAGTCCGTGCCGGTTGAAGGATGTCAATGAATTGTTCTACGATACCGGAATTGGAAAAGAAGGATACTCAATTATCGGACAGGGGCAGATTGATAAGATTTTAAGTGGAAAGCCGGAAGAACGAAGAGAGCTGTTTGATGAAGCAGCAGGAATTGTAAAATTCAAAAAGCGGAAAAATATGTCTGTGAAGAAGTTGGAGGAAGAAAGGCAGAATCTCGTTCGTGTAAATGATATTCTTGCGGAACTGGAAAAACAGATCGGACCTTTGGAAAAACAATCCGAAGTGGCAAGAGAATATCTGAAAAAGAAAGAATCTTTGAAGACATATGATATCAATTTGTTTTTGCTGGAGACAGAGCGGCTCAAAAAGGAAATTGCTGCGGTTGATCATAATTTAGAAAATACGACCAGAGAGCTTGCGGATGCAACGACACGATATGAAAATACGAAGACAGAATATGAGGCGATTGAACTAAAGACTGATGAGATTGACGCTGCGATGGAGAAGGCTAAGAGTCAGTTGAATGAGACCACATTATTAAAGCAGCAGCTGGAAGGTCAGATTGAGGTCCTGAAAGAGCAGATTAACACGGCACGAATGAATGATGAGCACATTGAACAGCGCTCTAAGACGATTTATAACGAAATGTCTGAGAGGGAAAAGAATCTTTCGGCGATGGGAAAAGATAAGTTTCAGATTCAGGAAAAGTTGTCAGAGCAGGAGGAGCAGGAGAAGGCAGCACAGCAACAGCTTTTGAAAATCCAAGCAAAAAGTGCGGAACTTACAGAGGCGATTGATGAAAATCAGAATCAGATCATGGAGATTTTGAATAATCGCACAGCTACGAAGGTAAAGAAGCAGCGTTATGATTCGATGCTGGAACAGATTCAGGTGCGCCGTTCGGAAATGCACCAGAAATTAATCGCAGTGGAAAGCGAGGCGTCCGAACAGGATGAGCTCATCGCAAAGTTTGAGGCAGAGCTTCAGGAAATTGCACAGACGATTTCCGGATATGTCACAGAGAATAGGACATATGAAGAAAAGATAGCCGCCCTACAGCAGACGATTGCCAAAAAGAACGAACAGCTGCGTATTGGACAGACGGCATTTCACCGGGAACAATCTAGATTAGAGTCGTTAAAGAATATTACAGAACGCTATGACGGATATGGGAACAGCATCCGAAAAGTCATGGAAAAGAAAGAACAGGAAAGAGGACTCTTAGGTGTTGTTGCGGATCTGATCAAAGTGGACAAAGCATATGAGATTGCGGTGGAGACTGCCCTTGGAGGAAGCATCCAGAACATCGTAACAGATAATGAAGAGACGGCAAAACGGATGATTACGTTTTTGAAGCAGAATAAATTCGGTCGGGCGACATTTCTCCCACTGACGAGTATCAATGGAACTGCCGGTATTCGGCAAAACGAGGCTCTTCAAGAGGAGGGAGTAATCGGGCTTGCGAATACACTTGTCAAGGTGGAAGAAATATACAGGGGGCTTGCCGGTCATCTGTTGGGAAGAACAGTTGTTGTAAAGCATATTGACCACGGGGTGGCGCTGGCAAAAAAATATAAGCAGACACTTCGCATTGTCACTTTAGAAGGAGAGTTAATTAATCCAGGCGGAGCAATGACCGGTGGAGCCTTCCGCAATTCCAGCAATCTTTTGAGCAGACGTCGTGAGATTGAAGAATTTGAAAAGACTGTCGAGAAGCTGAAAAGCGAGATGGAGCAGATGGAGCAGGAAGTAGAACACGAAAAAGAGGCAAGAGCGGACTACTACAGTAAGATAGAGGGTATCAAGCAGCAGCTTCAGAAGGCTTATGTCATCCAAAATACGGCAAAGATGAATGCAGAGCAGGTGAAGGCAAAGAAAGCAGATGCAAAGGCGGTTTCAAGCAAGATTCATGAAGAAGGAGTTGAGCTGGAACAACAGATAAGGGAAATTCGGGAAAATCATGAATCGATTCAGGTAGAATTGGAAACTTCTGAAAAATTAGAACAAGAATTGACGGAACAGATTGCAAGCTATCAAAAAGAGTTAGATCAGGAACGTGAACGAGAAAGTAAACAGCTTTTAGAATCTGAGAAAGTACATCTCGCTTATGCTGCAATGGAACAGAAATATCAGTTTTTGTTGGAAAATGAGCAGCGTATTCAGGAAGAGATCACAAAATTCAACGAGGAATTGTCTGCACTTCGTGCCAATAAAGGGGATACATCCGAAGAGATTCAGAAAAAAGAGACCCAGATTGGAGATATTTGGCTGACGATTGCAAATTCGAAAGAACTGTTTGAGGAGATTCAAAAAGAGATTGCATCTTATAGCAGTCAGAAAGAAGAACTCACAAAGAAACATAAAGCATTTCTTGCAGAGCGAGAAGCACTTTCCAAACACATGTCGGATCTGGACAAAGAATCCTTTCGTTTGAACAGCCAGAAAGAGGCGTTTGAGCAGGCTTCTGAAAAGCAGATCAACTATATGTGGGAAGAGTATGAGCTGACTTACAATATGGCGCTGAAGATCAAAGATGAGAACCTGACTGATCTTACGTTTATCAAAAAACAGATACAGGCTTTAAAAAATGAGATTCGTTTACTTGGAAATGTCAATGTTAATGCGATTGAGGATTTTAAAGAAGTATCAGAGCGATATGCATTTTTAAAGAATCAGCATGACGACCTGATTGAGGCGGAAGCGACATTAAAACAGATTATCGAGGAGCTGGATGCAGCCATGCGAAAACAGTTCAGGGAACGTTTTGCGGAAATCTGTGTGGAATTCGATAAAGTGTTCAAACAGCTATTCGGCGGCGGAAAAGGAACATTGGAGCTTCAGGAGGAAGAAGACATTCTTGAAGCAGGAATTCGCATCATTGCACAGCCGCCTGGAAAGAAATTACAGAATATGATGCAGCTTTCCGGTGGAGAAAAAGCGCTGACAGCGATTTCCCTGCTGTTTGCTATTCAGAATCTGAAGCCGTCCCCGTTTTGCCTGCTTGATGAGATCGAGGCGGCATTGGATGACTCGAATGTCGACCGTTATGCGAGATATTTGCATAGGCTGACAAAAAACACGCAGTTTATCGTGATTACGCATCGTAGAGGAACGATGACTGCGGCAGACAGACTATATGGAATTACGATGCAGGAAAAAGGGGTATCGACCCTCGTGTCGGTAGATTTATTAGATAAAGATTTGACGAATTAGAGGAGGAACTTATGGGAGAAAAAAAGGGATTTTTTAAGCGACTGGTGGAAGGACTCACCAAGACAAGAGACAATATTGTCTCCGGAATTGACAGTATTTTTAATGGATTTTCAAACATCGACGATGACTTTTATGAAGAGCTCGAAGAGATTCTTATTATGGGAGATTTGGGCGTCCATGCGACAATGGAAGTTATTGAGGATCTGAAGAAAAAAGTCAAAGAAAACCATATTAAGGAGCCAGCAGACTGTAAGCAGTTTTTAATTGACAGCATCAAAGAACAGATGGATGTCGGGGAAGCCGCATATGAGTTCGAGGATCGTACATCGGTTGTATTGATCATTGGAGTAAATGGTGTCGGAAAGACGACGACCATCGGAAAACTTGCCGGGAAACTACGGGCGCAGAATAAGAAAGTTGTACTTGCAGCAGCAGATACATTCCGTGCGGCAGCAGGAGAGCAGCTTAAAGAATGGGCAAACCGTGCGGAGGCAGAATTGATTGGCGGTCAGGAAGGATCTGACCCGGCTTCGGTTGTATATGATGCGGTTGCAGCGGCTAAGGCACGAAAAGCAGATGTTCTTTTGGTGGACACGGCAGGACGTCTTCATAATAAAAAGAACCTGATGGAAGAACTTCGAAAAATTAACCGTGTCCTGGAGAGAGAATATCCGGATGCGTATCGTGAGACATTGGTTGTGTTGGATGGAACAACTGGTCAAAATGCGTTAGCACAGGCAAAAGAATTTAAAGATGTTGCAGATATCACAGGTATCGTGCTGACAAAGATGGATGGAACAGCCAAAGGCGGAATTGCAGTAGCCATTCAATCAGAACTTGGTATCCCTGTAAAATACATCGGTGTCGGGGAAAGTATTGATGATCTGCAGAAATTTAACTCCGATGATTTTGTAGATGCACTGTTTCTCACCAAAGAGTAATAAAAATAAAGAAAGAAGGAATCCATATGTTGACATTAGAAAAATTTGAGCAGGCAAGTGAAATTGTAAAACGAGTAACGAATCCAACAAAGCTGGTATACAGTGACTACTTAAGTCAGCAGACAGGCGGAAAAGTGTATTTAAAACCTGAGAATATGCAATATACCGGAGCATATAAGCTGCGCGGTGCATATTATAAAATCAGCACCTTGTCTGAAGAAGAAAGAGCAAAAGGTCTGATTACAGCTTCTGCCGGGAACCATGCACAGGGCGTCGCGTATGCGGCAAAAGCATTTGGCTGCAAAGCTACAATTGTTATGCCGACTGTGACACCACTTATCAAAGTCAATCGTACAAAGAGTTACGGGGCAGAAGTGATTTTGCATGGGGATGTATATGATGACGCCTGTGCAAAAGCATATGAACTGGCAGAAGAACACGGATATACATTTGTACATCCGTTTGATGATTTGGACGTTGCAACCGGACAGGGAACGATCACAATGGAAATTATTCAGGAACTTCCGACTGTTGACTATATTTTGGCACCAATCGGTGGCGGCGGTCTGATCACAGGCGTGTCAACACTTGCAAAAATGCTGAATCCCAAAATTAAAGTCATCGGTGTAGAACCTGCGGAGGCAGCAAGCATGAAAGCGGCGCTCAAAGCCGGACATGTTGTGACTCTGCCAAGCGCGAATACAATTGCAGATGGTACTGCTGTAAAAACAGTCGGTGAAAATACATTAGAATATGTGAAAGAAAATGTAGATCAGATTCTGACTGTGGAGGATGATGAATTAATCGGAGCATTCCTTGATATGGTTGAAAACCATAAGATGATTGTAGAGAATTCGGGATTGTTGTCTGTTGCCGCTTTAAAACAGCTTGATTTGAAAGGAAAGAAAGTCGTATCGATCCTAAGCGGCGGAAATATGGACGTCATTACCATGTCCTCAATCGTGCAGCACGGTTTGATTCAGAGAGACAGAATCTTTTCGGTATCTGTACTGCTTCCGGATAAGCCGGGTGAATTGGTACGTGTTGCAGACACAATCGCAAAGGCACAGGGAAATGTCATCAAATTGGAGCACAATCAGTTTGTCAGCACAAACCGTAATGCAGCAGTGGAGCTTCGTATTACGATGGAATCATTCGGTACAGAGCATAAGAAAGAAATCTTAAAAGCATTGGAAGATAATGGATACAAACCAAAGAGCATCAGTGCAAAATTATATTAGAAATCATCCGGAAAGGAAAGATATATGGAGTATAATAGAAGACCAAAAGAAGGGGAATGCTACCGACACTTTAAAGGAAGACGGTATCAGGTCATTGGAATCGCAAAGCATTCGGAGACGATGGAGGAATTAGTCGTATACAGACAACTGTATGGGGAACAGGAGCTGTATGTGAGACCATTGGAGATGTTTATAAGCAAAGTGGATAAAGAAAAATATCCAGAGGTAGAACAAGAATACCGATTTGAATTAGAGGGAGAGGAGGACGGTCAAAGAGAAGATGACCGTTCTCTTATCTGGGAGTTTTTAGACTTGTCTTCGTCAAAAGAAAAAATGGACTTCCTGCAGAAAAAGAAATCGGAGATTACGGAGGAGTTTATCGGAATCGCAGCACAGAGCCTTGACTTTGTGGAAAATGACGGAACTGTTGAGGAGAGGTACGAGGCGGTGCTGCAGTATCTGCGGACTGTGATGCGGTATGAGAGCGGAAGATTACGGTAATAGACTGGAGAAAATGGGAATAAAAAATGAGAGAGAAAGTATGGCAGATTGCAGTCTGTGATGATGAGACTGTATTTTTAGAAAAGATACGTCGGCTGGCAATACAGTATTATACAGAAAGAAATATGTAGGCGGAGATACAATGCTACGACAATGCAGATGCTTTTTTGCAGAGCAATCTTGTGGAGTATGATTTGATTTTGCTGGATATGAATATGCAGGAGAAAAACGGGATTGAAGTGGCGAAAGAGTTGCGCAGCCAAAAGATAGAGACACCGATTATTTACATTTCCGCATATATAGAAATGGCGCCGTATGGATATGTAGTCAATGCATTCCGATATTTGCTAAAAAACGATTTGGAAGAGACATTTTGTTTTGCGATGGATGATGTGATGAAAGAATTAAAACATCATTTAGAAACAATAGAAGTACGGACAGAAAATGTGCAGATAGAGCTTCGGCTTTCTGATATTGTATTTGTGGAAAGCTATAAACGGTATGTGCTGATACATACGAAGAAGGACGAATATAAGCAATATGGCAAGATATCCGATATGGAAAAAATGCTTTGTCAAAAAGAATTTTTGCGGGTACACAAAAGTTATCTCGTCAATTTAGACCATGTGGTAAAAATCAAAAACCGGATACTCTTTTTGGACAATGGAGAGGAAGTACCATGCAGCAAAGAGCGGTATTCAGAAATTGTACATCAGTATGTGATGTGGAAAGGGCGATAGCAATGGATATCTTTTTTGACAGTATACTGATTGTTATGGAATTGATAGGACTTTTTACGATTGCCGATGTATATTTTGAGCAGAAATTTGATGGAAAAAAGTCGAAGATATTTGCAATTGCTATATATGTGTCCTGCTTTGAACTGTTAGGGAAATTTTTGAATCTAATCGGTACAGCGCCGATAAAGTCTGTGATAGTAATTATTAGTTTTTATGTTTTGATTCGTCTTTGCTATCATGGCAGAAGACTAAAGCAATTGTTTTTGGTTGGAATATTCTATGTTTTACTATATGCGGTAGATTATCTTGTGATGGTTGGAAGTTTACTGGTGCTGTATATGGATATGGACACATTGTATCGCAGCCAATATGCATATATTGTAGCTGCCTTGTTGGCAAAAAGCATATTGCTCTATAGTTGTGTTGTATTTGCAAAAAAGCTGGAAAAAAGCAGAAGAGATGAAAAATTTTCTGTGTTGGAGTGGGGACAGCTTTTGATTGTTCCGATATGTATGATTTTAAATTTGATGATTGTTGTATATGATTTGATCCAAAATAATAATCTTACTCTTGTTGTATTTTTGGATATTATATTATTGCTTTTTGGAACATTTATCTATGTATATTTGGAGAGTGAATTAGAAAAAAAGAAACAGATAGAAATTCGAAATCTGGTTCTTGCCCAGCAAATACAAACTGAAAAAAATCAGATGGAATTGATACGAAATCATCTGCAGGAACAGCGAAAGTTGACACATGATTTTCAAAATCATCTGTATACGCTTCAAGAATTATTGCAAAATCCCAAATATACAGAAGAAGCACTGATATATATTGGACAGTTAACAGAGAAAATTGAAACAAAAGTCCAAATTGTACATACAAAGAGTCCGATTATCGATGCTTTGTTGAATCAAAAATACACGATTTGTAAGAAAAAAGAGATTCCAATCTTTTTTGAATTGAATGATCTGCATGGATTTGAGATTGAGCAGGAAAAAATAGTTGTAATCTTGTCTAATATTTTAGATAATGCGATTGAATCCTGTCAGAAGCAAGGCAGTGAAAGATTTGTTAAAGTAAAATTTTTGACCGATAATTCGGGAACGATTTTGTCGGTTCAAAATACAGTGAATATAAAGAATGTTAACTATTTTAAGGGAGTTACCACGAAAGCAAATCCGTTACTTCATGGGTATGGCCTGAAAAATGCATTGCAGGCTGTGGAAGACAGCGGTGGAGTTGGAGAAATCTCTTGTGAGGATAAGGTGTTTCAATTTACTGCCATTTGGAATTAGGGGCTGTTGGGAACAAAAACCGTCCGTTGGGAACAAGAATATTGAAAAAAACAGAAAAAATGCTATTCTGAAGTTACGGAGGAGGCAAAGAGAATGCTTCAAAAAGTAACAGAAAGAATTGCATTTTTTTTAGTGGAAAAGGAGTTTGTTACAAACGAAGATATTGAATGGTGTATATATTTGTTTCAAAAATGGTTGCTTAATATCGGAGTATTTGTCATTCTGTTTGTAGTGGGTTGCTGCCTGGAAAGCCCGTTAGAAGTTCTTCTGTATCTTTCTAATCTGTGGATATTAAGACGGGGCGGTGGTTATCATGCGCAAACCCCGATGAGTTGTTTGATATTGTCGATTGTAGTAGAACTTTTGGGTTTCACAATCGTTTTATTGACAAATAGATTTATGATAATTTCTACTATTTTGAGCTTTATTATTTTGTGGTTTATTTATCCGAGTAAACAAGGATTAAATGAGTATGAGCTCAAACAGAATAAACGGTATTTGCGAATTATTATCGTATTGGAAGTTGTTATAGAATTTGTAGTATTTATATTTTTGAAGATAAATGTACATGAGGAATGTAGTTATTGGAACTTAGGTGTTATTGTGACAGCAATTTCTTTCATAGCGTCGAAACATCAAAGAAAGGGAGAAGAAAAATGAGGAAAGAAAAGTTAAGAAAAAATTTGAAAAGTTGGTTGAAAAAAGAAATCGAAAAGGAGAAAAAAGGAAAAGTTTTTGATTGCACGGGACCTTTTTATCAGCCTGAAAAGCCGAGAAATAATGTTGAGAACAGCGAAGTAGAATCGATTATTTTATAATATTAATAATATGAAATATTAGAAAAAGGTAATTTTGTTGAGCAAAAAATGTAAAAATTTAAAATTGTGTTTAGAAATTTTCTAAAAGAACTTGGAAAGGAGCAAAATATGCAGTGAAGTTTTAAAAGAATCTATTTCGGCGACGTTAGAAAGTTGGACAACAGAAAAGGAGTGTTTGACTCAAGGTTGTTATACTGAAACAGGAGTTTGGTAGGCACTCAGTGTATGGTAGATGGGACGAAGGAAGTTGGAACAAGATCCCTTTAGACACGGAAGATTCATCATCATAGTTGATCAGATGGAAAATGGCCTTTATAAAGCAAAGAAAAGGGATACTTTATAAACTGTACCTATTTATCAGCTATTCGATACAGGATACTACGATAACCATCATCCCGGCTCTGTTTTGAGGTAAATAAAATCGTCAAAGCCAGTAAAATCAATAGATTTAGGCTTGACAGAAAGAATAGGAAAGAATTAACATGAAAAAGAAACAGATACTAATAAACTTTCTAATTATAGGTATAGTTATATTAATTGCAGTAGTTATATTTGTGAAACAGTCTGCTAAAGATCAACAGCATAAAAAACAGGAAATTATATGGATTACAGAAGCAGTTGTGGAAAATATTCAGGATGAATTGGAGAAAGAACTAAATTCATTATTAGAAAAGAGAAATCAACCATATAAAGTAAAGTTTGTGTGTTTCCAGCAGAAACATATGAGGAAGATGTAGCAACTTATTTGGAAGAAAATTCTGCGGATATTATTTACAGTAATTTGCGTGTTGTCGGAGATTACACAAATCAATATTATAATTTTTATAAAAATGGGTATCTTGCAGAATGTTCAAGAATAAAAGAAGACAAAGACTTTTATAATGCATATCCCGAACAAACATGGAAAAACATGGAGATTAACGGAGAAATTTATGGTGTACCGGCATATTGTAATGCTGGCAATGGCTTGTATTATGTATTTAATCAAGCATATTTAGATAAGTATCAAATAGATATTTCACAGGTAACACATCAACTTGATTCTGTAGTTCCTATATTGCGTGAAGTGGCAGAAAAAGAACACGGAAATTCAGGGTTTATTCCGCTACTGCCATATGAATATATGGTTTATGCACCGGGATACAGTGCGGTTTTGGATATGATTCAAGTAAATGAAAAGGACGGGGCTCTTGTAGCACAGAACATATTAAAAAATGAAGAGATACGAAACAATGTTATTATGTTCAACATGCTTAGAGAAGAAGGTTTGCTGAAAGAACCGGAGGAAAAAACGATTGAAAATGGGAATTTTTTTATAACAATTATGTATGGGGATGATCCAAAATTTATTCAGGAATATTTTAATCAAATCACAGAAGAGGCTGAGAAACCTGAGCTTTCCTTAACATATAAAAAACTCGGGGAGCATTATACATCTTATAGAACAGGTGGGATGAATAGTGTTCTACAAGGGAAAAACGAAGAACAAGCTTTGGAGTTACTAAAACTGACAGTCACAGACAAAGAAATTAGTCATCTTTTAAAATATGGTAACGAAAATGTTCCAGCTGTACCACCTATGTTAAGATGGATGTTTGGAAATGATTCTTTTGACATAAAGAAGAAGGAAGACAATTGTTCTGAAATTGCAGGATTCCAATTTGATGGAAGTGTATATAAAGCAGAAATTGATGAGATTTCAAAAATATTTTATCAATATTCCAATTTATTCCGCGGATTTTCGGAAAATGTAGAGAGCGATTATGAGAATATGCTGTCTGCGCTCCAAGAAAAAGGAGTGGATGATGTTTTGGCAGAAGTGAATAGACAATTGGAAGAATGGGGTATGGTACAATAAACTCTTTAGTGACATTTATTTTTAGGGCGTACGACTAAAAATGAATATAAAATCAACAAGAGAAAATCAAAATGTAAGGAGGGACTGAATATGTTAAGAAACAAAAGAAAAAGAGTAGCAGCTTTGCTAGCTGGATGTATGGTAATTGGAAGTAGTATGAGTGTGTATGCAGGAACGGCAAGTGGATATGTTGGTAGCCAAAGAACACATTTGAATGTAACAGTCAGGCATGCTTATGCTTCCACCGGCGGTAACAATGCAAAGACTTCCATTGCAGCAAAAAGATATGTGACGGGTGGAAGTATGAATCAAATGGTTGCGATGCCGACCCAAACCGGAGCAAATGAACTTACTGTATATGCTCCAAATGGATGGAATATAGGTACTGCAACAAGTTTTCATACATATCAAGGTGCAACAAGTAATTTGACAGCGTATTCATAAAAACTGTTTAATGACATGCGAGAAATAGAGTATTTTATACTCTATTTCTCGTGCAAGTGAAAACGGACAAATTATTAATTTATGAGATTGGAGGAATGTTTATGCGGAAACACAGATGGAAAATGTTATTGCTTTTACTATTTTCAGCAACACTTATCGGCTGCAGCGGAAAAAATGATGGGGAAAGTTCCAAATCAGAAAAATTCCAGTCTGATTACATTGACATTTCCGGGAGGGATATAATAGTGAACGGTGGATTTTTCAGTGCCATTCATGGAATGTCATATTTTACGGATTTTGAGACGAATACAGCCGTTCCAATCTGTAATAAACCGGATTGCCGCCATCTTTCCACTTATGAGGATGCAGAGACTGCCTGCAATGCCGCAAAAGGTTCCAACAATATATTTCCATATAAAGGGAAGCTATATGGAATGATGAATGATGAAGATGGAACGAGGCTTGTTGTGTCAGAATTTGACGGAAGCAACCGGAAGGAAAAAGATTATTTTATCGATGCAGGTTGTGTCTTTCATGCAGGGGTTGTTGTCGGAGATGAATTATACTATTTTTATTCTGATATTTTGAATGCGGCAGAAGAAGAGAATATTCAGGATACAAAATACCAACGTCATTTTAATGTGCTGAATTTGGATTCCATGAAACAGGAGGAGATTTTCACAGAAGAAGCCGATTTTGTGAACGTTCTTGGGGTAACAAAGGACTATTTGATTTATTCTCTGATAAATGGAGACACTCCATTGTTTTATAAATTTGAGTATCAAACAAAAAAATCAGAAGAGATTGCACTGCATAATAGTGGGTATGAGCTGATATACTTTAGTCCTGACAAAAGCAGTTTTTACTATGCCGGAACGGAGAAAAACGAATTGGATACCATTTATCAATATCATTTGGATACGAACGAAAATGAAATATATCTGAACCGGTCTGAACTGAAAGAGTTTGTTGGCGAAGAAACAGGCTATCTGTCACTGGATGGTATTTTAGAGGAAGGGGTTGTTTTCCGTTTGTCTGATTATCCAAAGCAATGGATGTTCTTTAAAGAGAAAGAAAGCGGGGCAATCCGGGAGTTGTCTCTGCCGCAGAACCTTCCGGCGGAGGGGGCTGTACTGAGTAACTTTATCTGCCAGACAGAAGAAGGAGTATATCTGAATTATTACACTATCGGCGAGACGGAAGGCGACTTGATTGAATGGTATGGATATATTCGCTGGGAGGATTTGTTGAGTGGAAAGAACGATGTGGAAGTTGTTTTGAAGCCAAGTGTCTCTTCAACGGGAAATTTAGTGGATAAGGATGGAAAACTGATTGGGGATTAGAAAGATGGAGGCAGTATGGAATGTGTAAGGTATGAGTGGAAGAAGTTCATTGCATTTCGTTTCTTTTGGTTACTGTGCGTGGTGGCGTTCCTATTTAATCTGTGGAATCTTTCTGAGCAGGCAAAGATGAGCTGGCCTCCGGCGGAGGCAGTAAAAGAACTGTACGCGGATTTGAAACGACAGCCGGAGGAAGAGCGGGAACATTGGCTTAAGGAGCTGAAGGATAATAAAATATCATCATACACCGGCAACCCTTATGCGGAGGAGGAACTGTATAAAAAAGTTCTGCACGAATATGTGCAGGCTGGACAGTACGAATCTTATTTGGATGAGATTGAGCAAAAAAGCGCAAATATGTCGAGTGCGATTTTCTCAGAAGAAAGTTCTTTTGCATATCGGAATGCACAGAAAACACCGGCAGCATTTGAAAAGCTGCATGGTTTAGAGCTGGCGGTGGATATTTCGGATGGTGTGATTTTTGCAGCACAGACAGAATTTACGGACGTATGCATGGTTCTTTTGCTGACTGCAATGACATATTTTTTGGTGATTTATGAGAAAAAGAATCAGTTATATCGGCTTTTAAAATCTACATATAAAGGACGGAAGTATGTAATTCGGGCAAAATTGCTGATTGCAGCCGGAATCACATGCCTTCTTGTCTTGTTTTTATATGGCGGAAATTACTTGTTTTCCATGTATCAATATGGATTTGGGGATTTGGAAAGACCGGTTCAATCCGTGACTGCAATGTATGAAAGTCCATACATGCTTTCGGTTGGCGAATATTTGATGCTTTATCTGCTTTTAAAAATGTTTGTCTGTTATGTGATTGCACTGGCTATGATGTGGCTGGCGCAAAAGGCGGGCAGTTCTTCGGGTGCAGTTTTAGGAATTGGATTTATTGGGATTGTGGAGTATCTGCTCTGTCTGCTGCTGCCGTCTGTCTCTTATATGGACGTGCTGAAATATGTAAATCTTGCGCAGTATATCAAGGTATATCCACTGTTAGCCCAATATCATAATTTGGACGTCTTCGGATATCCGGTCAACGCAATGCACATATTTTTGGCGCTTCTGCCAGTATGCCTGCTGCTGCTTTTGGCTGTCAACATCCGAAAATTTTCCCGCTGCGACAAAGTAAAGGCGCGATGGAGAAGGAAGAAGCAGAAGAGCGTACCTGCATTTATCACGGATAAATTGTGCCTGCATGAGTTGTTTAAAAACCTGTTCACGAACAAAACAATGTGGCTCTGTGTCGCTGTTCTATATGGCGCCGTCTTAGTTGGAAATGGCATGAAGTTTTACAAAGATGTGGAGGAAGAGTACTACCGGATGTATGTGACGAAACAGCAGGGGCACATTACGGAGGACAAGCTGAAATACTTTTCGGGAGAAAAGAAAAAATATGAGGAAATCATGGCGTTGACCCCGGAAAAATCGGGACTTTCGGAACAGGAGATTGCACAAAAACAGAATAATATCCGCTATCCATATGCAGGTTTCAGGAGGGCTTATGCCCAGCTTCAATATGTGGTGGGCAACAATTCCATGCGCGGCGCCAATGAGCAGGAACTCGTATATGACACCGGGTATGAAAAGATGTTCGGCAGCAGCCTCGCAAGAAGCAGCCTGATTCTCCTCAGCCTGTGTGTGCTTGTCGCCATTTACAGCGCGTCCTCGGCGCTTGGCATGGAATATGACTTAAAGGTGATGAATTTGCTTCGGAGTACAAAGCGGGGGAGAATACCGCTTTTGGCTGCGAAGATAGGCACGGTGTTCAAAATTACATTTGTGATGGCAGTTTTGATTCACCTCCCCTTCATTTTGAAAATAGTGAAGTCGTATCCGATGGATAACTGGGGGGCAAAAGTGCGCTCTATGCCGTTCGTCGGACAGTCAGTCTTAAACTGCACGATTGGGGAATATGTTTTTTTACTGGCGCTCTCCCAGATTCTTTCGCTGTTTGTTATTGCACTGGCGGCTGTGGCGCTGTCTGCACTGTTAAAAGATACGATTTTGACAAATATTTTAGGGATTGTAATCTTTATAGGACCGCTTGTCATGGAATGGGGCGGGCTTTATAAAATACATTTTTGGAGTATGAACGCACTGCTTAATGCACATCAACTGTTACAGGGGCGGTGGGATATGATTGTGTTGCAGGTGCTGGTTTTTTGGATTTATCTCCCTGTCGCAAGCTGTTATATTCTCTATGAAATCTATGATAAAAGGAAGTGAGACAGATGAAATTAGTGATAAGAGGACTCAACAAAAATTATGGGGCCAAAGCTGCGCTGCAGGATTTCCATGCAGTATTTGAAAATGGAATCTATGGGATATTAGGTCCAAATGGAGCAGGAAAAAGTACATTGATGAATATATTGACGGATAACCTGCTGCGTGATTCGGGGAGAATCCTGTGCAATGAAACAGAGATTACGAAGATGAAAGAACAGTATCGGAAAATCATGGGGTATATGCCGCAGCAGCAACAATTATATGATTCTTTCACCGTAAATCATTTTATCAGCTACATGGGAACACTGCGCGGTATGGATAAAAAAGAAATCAGGAGGCGCATGGAGGAACTTCTTCCACTTTTGAATTTAAGCGAGGTGAGAAGAAAGAAGATAAAAGAACTGTCCGGCGGGATGAAACAGAGGGTTCTCCTTGTGCAGGCTCTTTTGGATGATCCACAGATTCTGATTTTAGATGAGCCGACTGCAGGTTTGGATCCAAAGGAGCGTATCCGTATACGAAACCTGATCTCGGATTTGAGCGGCGACAAAATTGTCCTGATTGCTACTCATGTGGTGTCTGACATTGAGTTTATCTCAAAAGAAATTCTTTTGATGAAAAACGGAAAGGTTGTGGACAAAGACTGCCCTGAGGCATTGCAGAAAAAAATTGCCGGGAAAGTATTTGAAATCAGGATTTCACAGGATGAATTGAATCAGGTAAAACAAGAATTTGAAATCAGTAACTTATTTCGGACGGACGGGGAGATTGTCGTGCGTGTTATCTCAGAGCAGCGCCCAGAAAAATACCGGTGGACAGAAGTCAGCCCGACACTTGAAGACGTCTATCTGTATGAATTTGAGTGCCTGTGCAGGGATGCTTAAAATAAGCTGAAAAAGAAGCATAATGAAAGTATCGATTGTTATGGTTTTGATTGGAAATTCAAAGCTCATTATTTTAGATGAACCAAAATATATGTAGATTATAACTTTGGGAGTAAGGAAATTTTGAAAATATATCCAATTTATTTATATAATATGATACAATGGGGCTGAAAGCGGAAAGTGAAGACATAAAAAGTTTGTATAATTGATATTGGTAACCGTGGGGATAGTTATAAGAGATATTAGAAATAGAAATTAAAAAAAGGGCGCAAGCTCTTTTTTTGATGCAAATAAGATGCATCTCTCAGGTATAGTCATATTAGAAAACAATACAAGGAGGGATAGCAATGAGAAAAGAAATCGGAATCTTACTGGCATGGGTGGTGTTTTTATCCGGTTGTGTGGGAAAGCCGATGGAGAAACAAAATGAACAAACAAAGAAAGAAGATGCAGTGCTACGTTTGTATACCCTAAAAGAAAATGAGAATTTGTGGCAAAGCGCAAAGTTATTTATGGAGAAATATCCTAAGTATCCGGTTGTGATAGAGGTGGGGATATCAGAGGAAGACGGAAAGACGGTATCCGATGCAATCCGAAGTCTGAACACCGAGATTATGGCGGGAAATGGACCGGATATCATTTTGATGGATGGACTTCCAATCGAGGACTATATTGAAAAAGGTGTACTGGAAGATTTGAGTGACGTAGTGAAGGGTGTGAAGACAAACGGGGAAGAATTTTTTGAAAATGTACTTTCTTCCTATGAAAAGGGGGAGAACCTCTATGCAGTTCCATCACGTTTTTCCGTTCCGATTATCATTGGAAAAGAAGGCGCGGTGACACCGGACGAAGTGACAGGTTTATCAGGAAGTACCACCATTTCAGGAAATGATAGATATGTATCCAAACTATTCCGGAGATGCCGAGGTAACAATGGCGTTTCAAAAAGACATTTTGTCGGTGGATGCAATGGATATTGGGCAGACGCTGGCACGATTGAAAAGTGTGAGTGCAAATAGTCCTGTGTTTTATGATTATTTAAACAGGGAGAATGGAAAACAGTTTATCCCGAAATGGATATTTGGCATAACTGCGTCCAGTGAAAAGAAAGAAGCTGCGAAAGCGTTCCTATCGTACTTTTTATCTTCCGAGAATATGGATCAGTATGACTGGACATTGAGTGTGAATAAGACAAGCTTTCGAAAGACGCTTCTGATATCAGAGACAAAGGAACAGATGACAGTCATGTATCCGGAACAGGATAGTGCAGAAGGGATTCGCATTCAGAAATTAAATGCAGAGGAAGCGGAGGAATTTGTAAATTTCTTAAGTGAAGCAGGCGCTGTTTGAGGAGATTCTGACACAGGCGGAGCATTATGTGTATGGAGAAGAATCATTGGAATCTGCTGTAAATGCAATTGTAGAAAAAATAGAGATTTATCAGGCGGAATAAGTGATGAGAAAGAGAAAAATGTGGGTGAGATATCTGTTTATCCTGCCAAGCTTTGTCGGTGTATTGATCTTTGTGTTGATTCCGTACATTGATGTCGTAAGGAGAGCATTTATGCAGACTGCTTCCGGTCAGTTTGTAGGTCTTTTGAATTTTAAATCTATCTTACACAATAAAGCGTTTTTGTTGGCATTCACAAATACGGGACGTTTTGTGGGAGTCTGTATTCCTGTTTTTTTAGAAGCGCTGCATCAAGAAGAGGGAAATCAATATTATGTGTATACCACCGATGAGAAGAAAACAATCCTTGGAACAGAAGTCATTGCAAGACGTGTGGATGTGACTGTGGAATACAAAGGAGATCGATATGCAGCAGTGAAAGCGCATAGAAAGCAGGTGGTTGGTGTTCTGGCAATTGCACTGATAGCCTGTTTCTATGTATTGGCAGTACATGCTATGCAGAGGTTGGAAGAGGAGATGCAATTTGTATCGTTTGTTCAGACAACAGAAGGTGGGATTCCGGTACAGGAATATCAAGAGGAAAAGCAATATGAGATTGCGGGAGTGATCGAACATAAGGAAAATTTGTTTGTATACGAGCCAAAAGAGGGAGAAACGGCTACGTTTCAGCGGGTAGTTACCAAAGTGAAAGAAGATGAATATGAATCCATGCGTGTACTGGAAGAGACACTTCAGATGAAATTTGGGTCAGGGAAAGTATTGGATTACACATGGCTGAAAATGATTTTAAATTTGTACTTGTTAATGATTCCGGAGCGCTGGTCTGATTTTGAGTTTTGGGCAGATTATGTGAGTTATCAGCGCGAAAATCTGGAAAGACTGATTCAGATGAGAAAAACGTTACTCGATATGCGATTGGTGAGGGCGATGAGACAGATTGTGTTCTGTAATACGGCAGCAATACTTTTGTTTTTCGGAAACTCATGTTATACTAAAAGACAAAGAAAGCAAGAAAGGATATGATACGATGCCATTATTAAAAACAAAACTATATACAATCGATGATATTTATGCCCTTCCGGATGGTAAGCGAGCGGAATTGCTTGACGGGAGAATTTATGACATGGCGCCCCCTTCTCCTTTGCATCAGGAACTTGTTGCAGTACTGACAACTTCGCTGCAAAACTACATTGCAAAAAAACATGGGAACTGCAAGGTTTATCCAGCGCCATTTGCAGTGTTTATCAAAGAGGATGATTCTAATTATGTGGAACCGGATATTAGTTTGGTATGTGACCATAATAAAATTTCAAACCGTGGCTGTGAAGGAGCGCCTGACTTTATTATTGAAATTGTTTCTCCAAGCAGTCGGAAAATGGATTATTCTACAAAAAATGCGCTTTATGCAGATGCAGGAGTTCGAGAATACTGGATTGTCGATCCGGCTAGAGAACGCACTACCATATATCGTTACGAAGAAGATGTCGCGCCTGTTATCATTCCTTTTGGCGATACAATTAAATTAAAAGTATATGAGGATTTTCAAATCTGCATTTCTGATTTGTTAAAATAGGTATTGAAAGGAAAGGTTTATTACAGAATATGGATGATGCATACAAGAAAAAATGGAAATAAGTTATAGGAGTATTTCTCTGAAATATGAAAGTGAAGAAGGGGAACAGATATTTTGCAAAGGATCAGGAGAGGATTATCTGTACACGATCAGTTATAAGGCAGTTGGAGATCAGATAGAAAAAGTATCACTTTGGTTTTCTGAAAAACAAATGCTTTCTGATGGAGAAAAAGAGAGAAATTTTCAATATAATGAATCTTTGTTTGCATTAGACTCTTTTGAGACAGAGAGTGTCAAATACTGTTTAGATAAAATGCGCAAAAAGGACAATTTTATCTAAATGTGGCGAAATAAGAGTAGCAGAGTGGGAAAAATATTCTCACTCTGTTATTTTATTTCGGTAAAGTATTGACACGAAATGTATAATTGTATACAATTATACAAAACTGGAATAAAGAAAAGAGGATGACCATGGAGAATAGAAAAGTATTTATGAATCAACATAATAATCTGTTAGAACTTGAGGAACATATGTATCCTCTGGTGGATGTGGAGACACCGAACATTTTCCGCAATCTATTTCCGTATGATGAGATTCCAAAGATTGCCTTCAATGACCGAATCGTGCCTCATCACATGCCGGATGAAATCTGGATCACCGATACGACATTCCGTGATGGACAGCAGTCGAGAGCGCCTTATTCTACAGAACAGATTGTCACATTGTATGATTATTTTCACAGACTTGGTGGTCCGAAAGGAAAGATCCGCCAGTGCGAATTTTTCCTATATAGTAAAAAAGACCGGGACGCAGTTTACAAATGTATGGAGAGAGGATACGAATTTCCGGAGGTGACAAGCTGGATTCGTGCAAGCAAGAAAGATTTTCAACTTGTAAAAGATATCGGAATGAAAGAGACTGGGATTTTGGTCAGCTGTTCTGATTACCATATTTTTTACAAACTGAATATGACAAGAAGACAGGCGATGGAGCATTACCTTTCGATTGTAAGAGAATGTTTGGAAATTGGTGTCAGTCCGAGATGTCATCTGGAGGATATCACACGTTCGGATATTTATGGATTTGTCATTCCGTTTTGTCTGGAATTGATGAAATTGCGTGAGGAATATCAAATTCCCGTAAAGGTGCGTGTTTGTGATACAATGGGATACGGTGTTAATTATCCGGGGGCTGTGATTCCGCGATCAATTCCGGGAATCATATACGGTCTGATGGTTCACGCAGGTGTGCCAAGTGAGTTGATTGAATTTCACGGACATAATGACTTTTATAAGGCGGTCAGCAACTCCACGACAGCTTGGCTGTATGGTGCAAGCAGCGTAAACTGTTCTTTGTTTGGAATCGGTGAGCGTACAGGAAATACACCGCTTGAAGCAATGGTGTTTGAATATGCGCAGCTTCGTGGAACTTTAGACGGAATGGATACGACAGTCATCACAGAGATGGCGGAGTATTACGAGAAAGAGATTGGATATCGTGTGCCGTCAAGAACTCCGTTTGTCGGAAAGAACTTTAATGTGACAAGAGCCGGTATTCACGCCGATGGACTTCTGAAAAATGAGGAGATTTACAATATTTTTGATACGGATAAATTCCTGAACCGTCCGGTTCTTGTTGCGGTATCCAACACATCGGGGCTTGCGGGAATTGCACATTGGATCAATGCATATTACAAGTTGAAAGGTGACCGTGCTATTGACAAAAATTCACCATTGGTAGCGAAGGTAAAAGAATGGGTAGATGCAGAGTATGAATCCGGACGAGTGACTGTTTTGACAGATGACGAATTGGTACGTGTGATCACAGATGCCTGTCATGAGTTGCAGATAATTTTATAGTGGAGGCAGAAGATGGAAGAATATCAGGAGTATTCGCTCCGTGGAAGAGTCTTTCAAAAAATCAGAGATGGTATTTTGAAGGGCGAATACAAAGAAAATGAAGAATTGCGGGAAAGCACAATCGGGAAAAAGCTTGGGGTGAGCAGAACTCCGGTGAGAGAGGCGTTAAGGCAGCTTGAACTGGAGGGACTTGTAAAAATCGTACCAAACAAAGGTGCATATGTGACCGGAATTACAGGGAAAGATGTGAAGGATATCTATTTGGTACGCTCCCTCCTGGAAGGACTTTGCGCCAGATGGGCGACCGAGCATATTACAGAAGAACAGATAGAAAAACTAGAAGAGATTGTTTTACTCTCAGAATTTCATGCAAACAAAAATCAAAAAGAAAAATCGGGTCAGGTTGTAGAACTTGATGGAAAATTCCATGAAGTATTGTACGAAGCATCAAATAGTCGTATACTAGAACATGTATTATCCGATTTTCATAAATATGTCCAGATGGCAAGGCAGGCATCTGTTACAAGAGAACATCGGGCAGAAAAATCAATCAAAGAACATAAAGAGATTTTGGAAGCAATCAAACAGAAAGATGCAGATAAAGCAGAACAACTTGCCAATGAACACATTTTGAAAGTAATGCAAAATTTGAATATCGAAGCGTAGAGCAGGAGGAAATGGAAGATGGATAAAATTAAGATGACAACACCACTTGTAGAGATGGACGGAGATGAGATGACAAGAATCCTTTGGAAGATGATCAAAGAGAATCTGTTATTGCCATTTATTGATTTGAAAACAGAATATTATGATTTGGGATTGGAGTATCGCAACGAAACAAATGACCAGGTTACCATTGACTCTGCAAATGCAACGAAGAAATATGGAGTTGCTGTAAAATGTGCGACCATCACTCCGAATGCTGCACGAATGACAGAATATGACTTAAAAGAGATGTGGAAAAGCCCAAATGGAACAATCCGTGCGATGTTAGACGGAACAGTTTTCCGTACACCGATTATTGTAAAGGGAATTGAGCCATGTGTGAAAAACTGGAAAAAACCAATTACAATTGCAAGACATGCATATGGAGATGTCTATAAAAATACAGAGATGATCATTCCGGGACCGGGAAAAGTGGAGCTGGTATATACGGCAGAAGACGGAACAGAGACAAGAGAGTTGGTACATAATTACACAGGAGCCGGAATCGCACAGGGGATGCACAACTTGGATGCTTCTATTGAAAGTTTTGCGAGAAGCTGTTTTAACTATGCGCTTGATATCAAACAGGATTTGTGGTTTGCAACAAAAGATACAATCTCTAAAAAATACGATCATACATTTAAAGATATTTTCCAAGAGATTTATGATAAAGAATATGATGAGAAATTCAAAGCTGCCGGAATCGAGTATTTCTATACACTGATTGACGACGCAGTAGCACGTGTCATGAAAGCGGAAGGTGGATTTATCTGGGCTTGTAAGAACTATGATGGGGATGTAATGAGTGATATGGTCTCTTCCGCATTCGGTTCTCTTGCAATGATGACTTCCGTGCTGGTATCTCCACAGGGATATTATGAGTACGAAGCTGCTCACGGAACAGTGCAGCGTCATTATTACAAACACTTAAAGGGTGAAGAGACTTCTACGAACTCTGTTGCAACCATTTTTGCATGGACCGGTGCACTCCGTAAACGCGGTGAATTAGATGGCAATCAAGAATTGATGGATTTTGCAGACAGACTGGAAAAAGCAACTATCGATACGATCGAGAGCGGTAAGATGACAAAAGACCTTGCTTTGATTACAAGTATTGAAAATCCAACGGTATTGAACAGCGAACAATTTATCAAAGCAATTGCGGAATTATTGTAATGAATGTAAAATGTCCGAATGACCTGAGACACAGGAAATTCGGGCATTTTCTTTTTTAGCATACTTTTTATTCCGCGAGTTCTTCCCAACGCATGTAAAGTGTTTCCAATTCCTCAGCGATTTTTGCTTTTTCCTCAGATAGTTCACGGCATCTCACAGAGTTGGTGAAGACTTCTTCCTGAGTCATTAACTCATCAATTTCAGAATCCCTTTCTTCCAGTTTCGCAATTGCATCTTCAGTCTTTTTTAAATCGTTTTGACGTTTCCGTTCTTTTGCCTGTGCTTCTTTTTGGGCTTTCCAGTCCATCTTTGTGTCGGATTCCACAGATGTGGAAGAGACGGAAGGAACAGAAATTTCAGAAATGCCGGCATACGCTGCTGTCAATTCTTCTTTCTTTTCCAAGTAGTAATCGTAGTTTCCGATATAATTAACAAATGTGCCATTGACAAGATCTAAAATACGTGTCGCCGTCTGATTAATAAAGTAACGGTCGTGGGACACATAAAGTACAGTCCCGGTGTAATCATTCAGCGCTTTTTCCAAAATCTCTTTGGAAGCAATATCCAAATGGTTCGTCGGCTCATCGAGGATGAGGAAGTTTGCCTCAGACAGCATAAGTTTTGCAAGAGAAACACGACCACGCTCGCCACCGCTTAAATCACCGATCAGTTTGTAGACATCATCGCCCGTAAATAAAAATGCGGCGAGTGTATTTCGAATCTGTGTGTTGTTAAGACTTGGATAATCATCTGAGATTTCATCAAAAATATTTTTTCCCATATGTAACACGTGGTGTTCCTGATCATAATAGCCAATCTGTACTTTGGAGCCGAGCTTGAAAGAACCGCTATCAGCGGCGACCACCTGATTCAGTATTTTTAAAAGTGTTGTCTTTCCGGTTCCGTTGTCTCCAATGATGGCAACGTGTTCCCCACGCTTGATCTCAAAGCTGATATCCTGAAATAGTTTGTGGTTTCCGAATGCCTTGCTTAAATGTTCAACTTCTAACACATCGTTTCCGCTGACGCAGGATGGCTCTAATGAAAAGTGGAGTTCTTGCGGATCCCCCATCGGCTTTTCAATGAGGTCCATTTTTTCAAGCATCTTTTCACGACTTTCTGCACGACGGATTGATTTTTCTCGATTGAAAGAGCGAAGTTTTTCGATTACTGCTTCCTGATGCTTGATTTCCTGCTGTTGATTTAAGTATTCTTTTAATTTTGCTTCACGAATCATCTTTTTCTTTTGTGCATAGTCTGAATAGTTCCCCATGTAAGTCATAATGCTGCCATATTCAATCTCTACCACTTTTGTGACAACACGGTTCAGAAAATAACGGTCATGGGATACGATTAAGACAGCACCGTCATAGTTGAGCAAATAGGTCTCGAGCCATGAGATGGAGTTCATATCCAAATGGTTTGTCGGCTCATCGAGCAATAAAATATCTGGTTTTGTAAGAAGCAGCTTTCCGAGAGACACACGGGTCTTTTGCCCTCCTGAGAGCGTGTCCACCTCTTTTAAAAATTCATCTTCACGAAAGCCAAGTCCTTTTAAGACACCGACCAATTCACTCTGATAGGCGTATCCGTTGGCGTGTTCAAAACGCTCTGTCAGTCGGTGGTATGTCTGAAGCCGGTTTTCTAAATCTTCGCCGTGAAGATGTTTCAATTCCATCTCAATCGTGCGAATCTGTTTTTCCATCTCAATGATATCTGCTTTGGCAGTCTTTAACTCTTCCAGAATTGTGTTTCCGCTTGAAAGCTCCTGATGCTGTGACAGATAACCGATTGTCTTTCCTTTTGTCAGGATAATATCGCCACTGTCTGTATCGAGTTCTTTCATGATCATTTTTAAAATAGTAGACTTTCCGGCACCATTTGGTCCGATCAGTGCCGCTTTTTCGCGATCTTCTATATGAAAAGAACCAGATTTGACAATCACTTGTTCTCCAAATGCTTTTGAAATATTATGACATGCGAGAATCATATATATAACCCCTCCCTTTTTGGTACAATAATTTTATTATAACTAAAATGTAAGAAAATACAACTAAAAGTTTGACTTTGATGCGGTGATTCTATATAATGATTCTTAGAATGGACAGGAAAACAGAGGAAGGTGAAGAAAAAATGGAAGAAAGACAAATCTCCCAGGCAGTTATCAGAAGATTACCCCGCTATTATCGTTACTTAGGTGAGTTATTGGAAAATAGTGTGGAGCGTATTTCTTCTAATGAATTAAGTAAAAGGATGAATGTAACAGCTTCCCAGATCAGACAGGATTTGAATAATTTTGGTGGCTTTGGACAACAAGGTTATGGATATAATGTAAAGTATTTATATACAGAGATTGGAAAGATTTTAGGTCTGGATGTCAATCATAATATGATTATACTCGGAGCAGGTAATTTAGGACAGGCACTTGCCAATTATGCTGCTTTTGAGCGAAGCGGATTTGTCTTAAAAGGAATTTTTGATGTGAACCCAAGACTTGAGGGCGTTACAATTCGAGGTATTGAGATCCAGATGATGGATGAGTTAAGCGACTTTATCAAAGAAAATAATATCGAGATTGCAGTGCTCACTATTCCAAAGACAAAAGCAATTGAAGTTGCAGACATGCTTGTGGAAAGCGGTATCAAAGCTATTTGGAACTTTGCGCATACAGATTTAGAACTTCCGGAGGATGTGATTGTTGAGAATGTACATCTTTCAGAAAGTTTGATGAGACTTTCTTATAATGTCAATCGTTATCATGTGGAGCATACGACGGAAGAATAATTTCCTGCTTTTGCGGGAAATAAGATAAAAGAGACGTGTAGTGGAGGCATGCAGCAGGCAGGTTTCCTTTACACGTTTTTTTCAAGAATAGAAGGTGAACAAAAATGATATATTTGCCAACCGGCGAACAGATGCGAAGAGCGGATCTGTATACGATTGAAGAAATCGGAGTTCCGTCTATGGTTTTGATGGAACGTGCGGCACTGGAAGTGGTAAGATGCATGGAAGAAGAACAACTGGATTTTCGCAAGGTGCTTGTAATCTGTGGGAGCGGCAACAATGGCGGAGATGGATATGCAATTGCCCGCCTGTTACACTTAAAGGGGCATGATGTGACTATTTTTTTTGCCGGGAATTCTCAAAAACGAAGCGAGGAAAATGCACAGCAGGCAAAAATTGCAGCACATTATGAAATTCCGGTGATAACCAATCTGGGTACAGAGGAATATAGTGTAATTATAGATGCACTCTTTGGAACCGGATTGAAACGTGAAGTTACAGGCCATTACAGGGAGGTTCTTTGTTCTGTCAATCAGATGGCCGGCAAGAAGGTGGCGGTTGATCTGCCATCGGGAATTCATGATACGACCGGAGCCCGGATGGGGATTGCTTTTTGTGCAGATCTGACAGTTGCAATTGCCTTTCCAAAGAGAGGTCTGTTTTTACAGGAGGGAAATGTGTGTGCAGGAAAGATTCTCACAGGTGACATCGGCATTTCCTCGGAAACATTCTCAGAAGGAACAGTTACATTTGGCTATGAAAAACAAGACCTATTTCTGGGATTTCCAAAAAGGAAGAAAAATTCACATAAGGGAAGCTATGGAAAAGTGTTGATGATTGCAGGCAGCAAAGGGATGTCAGGAGCTGCTTATTTAAGTGCAAAAGCCGCTTATGCAGTGGGGGCAGGACTTGTGCAGATTTATACACACGAAGAAAACCGTGTGATATTACAACAGCTTTTACCGGAAGCGATTATTACAACATATGACACGTTTGATTCTGAGCAATTAGAAAAATTGATTCAGTGGGCAGATTTGATTGGAATCGGATGCGGACTTGGGAAAAGTGACACAGCAGAACGAGTGATGCAATATACGTTGAAACGTGCGCTGGTTCCTTGTGTGGTGGATGCAGACGGTATTAATATCCTGTCAAAACATATGGAATGGATTGAAGAAACGAATGCTCTGATTGTTTTGACACCACATATGAAAGAGATGTCCAGAATGCTGCAGTGCAGTGTAAGAGAACTGATAGAACAGCGAATGGAAAAGCTGCATGCGTTTGTGGAACGATATAAGGTTGTCTGCGTGCTAAAAGATGCGAGAACGCTTGTTGCGAAAGAACATCGAAATACATATTTGAATTTGTCCGGGAATGCGGCGATGGCAAAGGCAGGCTCCGGAGATGTGCTGGCGGGAGTTATTGTGGGGATTCTGGCACAACAGTGTGAACCATATACATCTGCATGTCTTGGGGTGTTCCTCCATGGTCTTGCAGGTGATATGGCCCGGGACAAAAAGGGAGCATACAGTGTACTGGCAAGTGATTTGGTTGCGGAAATCAGCAGTGTATTAAAGAATATATAAGAGAGGCGACAGAACAGATGAAGACTTATAGCAGAGTATATGCAAAGATTGATTTGGATGCAATTGCATATAATATGGAACAGATGAAACAAAACATCAGACCTGAGACAAAAGTAATGGCGGTCATAAAAGCGGATGGATATGGGCATGGAGCCGTTCAGATTGCGGAGATGATGGAACGTTGGAACTACATATGGGGCTTTGCGGTAGCGACTTTAGACGAGGCAGTTGTGCTTCGCACAGAAGGGATTCAAAAACCGATTCTGGTGCTTGGATGTGTGTTCCCAGATCAGTACATGGAGATGTTAAAGCATGAGATTCGAATGAATATTTACACAGAAGAGATGGCAGAGTCAATCTCTCGAATGGCGGCAAGAGAGGGGAAAACAGCTTATATGCACATCAAACTGGATACCGGAATGTCGCGGCTGGGATTTGGAATCAATGAACAATCAGCAGAGACAATCAAGCGGATCAGCAAGATGCCAAATGTCAATATGGAAGGAATTTTTACACATTTTACCAAAGCAGATGAGAAAGATAAAAGCTTTACGAAAAAACAGATACAGGAATTTGTATGGATGACGGAACGCCTGAAAGAAAAAAATGTCCGGTTTACATATGAGCACTGCTCCAACAGTGCAGGCATCATTGATGTCCCGGAGGCGAATTTCGATATTGTAAGAGCGGGAATTTCTACATATGGACTCTATCCATCGGAAGAGGTAGACAAGACAAACGTAAAATTAAAACCAGCATTGGCATTAAAAAGTCATGTGGCATTTGTAAAGGAGATAGAGAGTGGGACTCCTGTGAGCTACGGAGGCACGTTCGTGGCCAAAGAGAAAATGAAGATTGCAACAATTCCGGTCGGATATGCAGATGGATATCCAAGAAGCTTATCAAATAAAGGATACGTGTTGATCCGTGGAAAGAAAGCACCTATTCTCGGGCGGGTCTGCATGGATCAGTTTATGGTGGATGTGACACAGATTGAAGGCGTAAGCTTTGGCGATAAAGTCACAATGATTGGAAAAGACGGAAATGAGATTTTGCCGGTGGAAGTGCTGAGCGAACTTTCCGGGCGATTTAATTATGAATTTGTGTGCGACCTTGGAAAACGTATTCCGCGTGTATATGTGCGGGATGGGAAAATAGCAGAGCAGGTGGACTATTTTGCATAAACGAGAATTCAGGTTCTAACTGGAATACATCCGAAAAAGATGGAAATACTAATTTTATCTTAAAAAATCGGAGTGTGAATAGAGTGCAGATTAGACGTGGTGATATATTTTATGCGGACTTAAGTCCGGTAGTCGGTTCAGAACAAGGTGGAATACGACCTGTTTTGATCATACAAAATGACATTGGGAACAGACACAGCCCGACTGTGATCTGTGCTGCGATTACATCAAGAATGAACAAGGCAAAGTTGCCGACACATGTTGAAATTGATGCAGGAAAATATCAGATTGTAAAAAATTCAGTGGTGCTGTTGGAACAGATTCGCACGATTGACAAGCAGAGGCTAAAAGACATGGTTTGTCACGTGGACAAAAAACTGATGACAAAAGTTGATGAAGCGTTGAGAATCAGCTTGGAGCTTCATACATAATAAAAGGAGAAAAAAGAAATGGAAGATGAGGGTAATCTATTATCGCGAATGAGAAAAATATTTTCAGGAGAGATGGAAGAGGGAGAAGATGCGGCGGAGGCTGTGATGGATATGGTCGATGAGGGGTATCGGCAGGGTGTGTTCCTGAGCAGTGAAGCTCAGATGATACGAAATATTTTCGCATATGGGGAAAAGGATGCGAAAAGTATTATGACGCACCGGAAACATATGGTTGCGTTGGATGGCGAAGAGACGCTTGAAAATGCGTTGACGTTTATATTAGAGCAGAATAAATCCAGATTTCCGGTCTATGAAGAAGATATTGATTCTATCATCGGAACGATTCATCTGCGGGATGCAATGAAATGCTACTTTAACGAACAGCTTCGTCATATTCCGATTAAACAGCTGAAGGAATACATAAGACCAGTAAGCTTTATACCGGAGACGAGAAGTATTGATAAACTGCTGAAAAAGATGCAGGAAGGGAAATATCATATGGCGATTGTCATTGATGAGTATGGTCAGACAGCAGGACTTGTGACAATGGAAGATATCATAGAAGAAATTGTCGGAAACATTCAGGATGAATACGACGAGGAAGAAGAACTGATCAGGCAGGAGTCAGATGGAAGCTATCTTGCAGATGGAATGACAGAAGTTGAAGATTTGGAAGAACTGCTTGGAATTCAATTTGAGGAAGAGGACTATGAGACACTTAATGGATTCCTTATCTTTCATTTGGAAAGAATTCCGACAGAGGAGGAGAATTGTGTTGTATCCTATGGAGGTTATGATTTTCAAGTGCTGTCCATGGAAAATAATATTATAAAAACTGTACAAATAAAAAAAAGAGTGCTAGAATAGACAAGTGATTTTTAAAAGAAAACAAGGAGAGGAATAAAAATGTCAGGACATTCAAAATTTGCGAATATTAAGCATAAAAAGGAAAAAAATGATGC
>ERZ1036412.425-NODE-425-length-31533-cov-138.981384_pt1 | contig 31533 bp, 18 predicted proteins | sample MGYA00514218_ERZ1036412 | MGnify/ENA primary metagenome ERZ1036412 (study PRJEB33795, sample SAMN09464944) | human gut metagenome | host: Homo sapiens | place: USA: Stanford, California | collected 2016-11 | study: EMG produced TPA metagenomics assembly of the...
CTAAGGTATCTGTTGATTCTAAGGATGCTTCTAAGGTTACATTAACACTGTTCAGTGAATTAAAGGATGCTGCTACATATGATGTAACTCTTGATGGAATCACAAAGACATTCGTAGCTTCTGACGGAAAGGTTGCTTCTATCGGTCTTGACAATGTGACAATTCCTGCAGCTACTGAGACGGAAGTTAAGTTAGTATCTAAAGACGCTAATGGTGTTATTGTTAAAGAAGTATCTTATCCTTCATCTGATTCTACTTATGACTTCACAATTGATACCAAGGGAAATGGTTATACAAGTGGATCTAAGCTTTATTTAAATAAAGTTGGTGATACTGCTGAAGCAACCATCACATACAAGACAGGTAAGTATGACCAGAATGGTAAGCCAGAAGGAAATATTGGACCAAACAAAGTTACAATTACCGCAGTTGATCAGGCTGTTGTAAATAGCTTTGATGCTAGAATTGATGATAATACTAAAGCATCATTTGATAAGGCTAAAGATACAAAGAAGATTGCAGTAAAAGATCCTAATAAGGCCGTATTCTTCAAAATTAAGGATGCAAACGGCAAAGAAATTTCTAGTTCTGAATATGCTAAGTATTCCGTAGAAACTTCTGATAAAACAGTTCTTATGTTAGCTACATCTTCTTTAGGCTCAAAGAAAGTAAATGTTACAGCATTAAAGAGTGGTACAGCTTATATCCTTATTAAAAAAGATGATAAGGTTGTTGGATCTGTTGCTATCGAAATTGGTGCTGAGAGAACCGTAGCAACTCTTGAGTTAGATAAGTACAGTGTAACTGTATCAAGAAGTCTTACCGGTGATGCAAAGGCTGTAAAGGCAACTGTTAAGGATCAGTATGGAGATGATATTTCAGCAACTCTTAATGTAGAATGCTTATCTACAGATGTATCTGGAAAGGTTCCTGCTGATATTTCAGGAGCTAATTATTATACATATGATAATGATAAGACAGTTACATTTAAAAATTCTGCAGAAAAAGGAAATTATGTATACAAGATTTCTTACAAGAAAGATGGCAAGGAAGTTGTTGCAAAGACAGTTAGTGTTACAGTAAAAGAAGCAACAAACACTACAGCTACAGCTTGGAGATTAGATGTAGCTAATGACAATGCAGATATCGTTGTTGGAAAAGATGTAAAAGACCAGACAGTTACAGTTTCTATGATCGGAATGAATGACGGTACTGATGTTACAAGAGAAACTACTACCAAATATGTTGTAAAAGACAAAGATGGTAAAGTAGTTTATGACGATACTGTTGCAACTGTAGTATCTAAGGGTGCCTTTACTAAAAATGTTTCTGGTGTATTAACTTTTGATGCATTAACTACTTCAACTTCTGGTTCTGCAATTACTGCAACAAAGAATATTGCTGCTGGTAAATATGATGTTACAGCTGTATATCAGAAGGACGCTAAGACAAAGGTTACAATGACAACAAGCTTTATTATTAAGGATTCTCAGGCAGCTGCTGGTGTAGAGCAAAAAGCTGAAACTGTTGATGCAGCTTACAATACCGTATCTGCTGCCTTAGGTCAGGCACTTGTTATAACATATGGCGACAAAGTATACACTGATCGTAGTGATGTCGATAATAAGACTGATGGTTTAGCTGCTAATATTGTAGAATACAAAGTTAATGACAATGTTAGGGGAGAAGTTACCAGTGATTCCGTTAAAGTTAATGGAACATATTTTAATGTTTCTAAATTAACTCTTAAGATTGAAGTATCTCCTAATGTTTATACTAACATTGATATTGATGTAAATTTAATTAAATCAATTACAGTAAAATAATTTAGATTGAATTATTCATCTAAATAATAAAATCCCTCTGTGCATTGCACAGAGGGATTTTTAAAATACCGGCATTTACCCAAACAGTAACTTTTGTAACGGTAAATCCTTCACCGCTTGTAAGGAAACTCTCTGTCTGACCATTTGTAAACTTAACAGTATATCCGTTGTTCTTTACGACTTCGTAAGTTGCAACATCAAGACCTGTATGTGTATCTGTATAATCCTTTACATTTGTATAAGTATAATCACCATACTTAACAACTACAGAATCAGCTAAAACAGCACTTATAGCAGAACCAGAAGTAGTTCTTGCATCTACACTATTGTGTTTTGTATCTACAGTTGCTTTAGCCTGTGTGTCTTTAATAGTAAATGTTGTTGTAATTTTTGGAACAACATTACTATCTACATTATCTTTACCTTCTGCATATACAGTATATGTTCCAGCCTCAAGATTTTTAATAAGAAGTGGATCTCCATCTCCATTGGTAGTAGCTGTTACAGCTTCGATAGATAATGCACCATTTGAGTTTACAAATGCATTATTAGTCTTTGCTGCGACTCCGGCTACACCATCGCTATAGATAACAGTTCCATCAGCTTTCTTTACAACATAGCTTACATCTGTAAGAGGGGTATGGCTTGCTGTAGAGGTTCCGGATATTACTGGATACTTCTCAGTAAAATAATCCTTATTGATTATTTGAAAAGTTTATTTTAAAAAGGGGCTGTCGCACTAACCTAGTTAGTGCGATGCCCTTTTCTTTTGAAAAAATTTATAATCCAATTATAATTTTACTCGTTCACCAGAAATCTCAATATTCGTATTTCTTAAATCCGCCTTTCCACCAGAAATAGAATTTTTCTTAATGGTAATTGAATATTCTTTTACAGAGTGTTTTGGAACATTTACTTTAAAAGAATTATTGGAATAAGAAGCTATTCCTTTATTTTTTTGATTGATTACAGAAACATGAAATTTCGGAATAGCGGTGATTTTTTTATTCGTACCGTTGGCAATTCTAAATTTTATAACCATATTTCCATTTGCTTGATAAGCTGCATGATATGCACGAATTGTATATTCATTGATTCCGGAATCCTCTATGGTAATTTTCTTACCTGAATACTCATTTGCTTTGATTGTGACTTTACATTTTAAGGATTTTCCGTCACTTAAGTGTGCAGTAACCGTTGTTGTTCCAATTTTTTTACCAGTAATTTTTCCTTTCCTATTTACAGAAGCAACTGAAGAATTGCTTGAAGTCCAGGAGGTAGCAACTCCATTGTTTACTTTAAGTGTTTTAACAAATCCTTTAGTGATGGATAATTTATTGCTGCTTAAACTGACATTATTCGAAAGTTGTACAATTTTGGCATCAAATTTAGTTTCCTGATCAAATACATACTCAACAGAGTAACTTCCTTTTTTTAATTGATTAACGACGTACTTGTATGTATACCATCCACGTCCATCTAATATCCATGAGTCATCATAATTTGTTAATACCATAGGGTTTCCAACTACTTTTCCGGAGCTGTTTTTTACAGTGTAGGTAACCCCAACCGGTGATGGAACATAAAGATTAATTTCAAGATCGGAAGTTGTATTAATTTTAAATTTATATTTATATGCATCAAAAGCGTTTGCCGTGATGGATTGTTCATGAACCAGTGTTTTTGCAGACACATTAATTGGAAATATTATTGTAAAAATTAATATAACTCCAAGGACAAAAGCAAGGGCTATGCCTGCAGATTTTTCATAGTTTTTTTTACTCATAGTATTCTACTCCCTAAAAAACAAGACCGGAACATAAGTCCCGGTCCTGTGTGAAATTTACTTGTTAAGGACAAATAAATTATTTTGTAAATGCTGTGTTAATATCACAATCAACAGTAAGTAATGTGCCAACATTATTAATCTTTACATTAACTTTTGCAGACTTGATATAAATAACATTACCATTTTCCTTGGAATCAACACTTACAATATCAAGATTCTGCTTAACACCCTCATAGCTGTATTCTAATACAGATGTAAGAATATCTTTAGCGGTGCTGCCAGACTGATTCTTCTTATCAATCTTGGCAATAGCTTTACTCTGAGTATTCTCAACAACAAATGTAGTACTGAAAGTTACATCCTTGCCGTTATTGTTGATGATAGTAGCCTCAACTTTATAAGTTCCTGTCTTGATATTTTTTGCAAGTGTGATTGCACTGCCACTTGTTGCTGTATAGAAGTTAATCGCACCATTAGTACTTACGGTTGTACCGTCTGGATTCTTAATTGTAATCTCATCCTGAATATCAGCCTCAACCTTAGCACCCTTAATATACTTATCAACAGTAGCAGTTACCTGCTTACCAAGAATATCAGATTCAGATGTTCCGTATGCAACAGCAATATCTGTCTTAGCAGTTGAAACATTAAGCTTGTATGAAGCAGCATCTTTAGTTGTGTCTACAGATACAACTTTGATATTTACGATACGTGAAACCTTGACATTCTTATCGCAGTTAGAATCAACTGTAGAAGCTTCGATCTTAACAGAGTATGTTCCCTCTTTTAAATTAGAAGCATCTACTTTGTATTTATCATGTCCATCAAGAGTTACGAAAGCATTTGCTGACTTACCCTTAGTATTTGTTGTATCCTTGCTTGGAGCACTTACGATTGTTGTATCAATAGAAGAAATATCGGTTTTCTTTTCATACTGATCATATGCTTCAAACTTTGCAGAATCTACATTATTAACGCCTCTTGTATTTGTTACAGTGATGTCATCACACTTAACAGTTGTAAGTTTTCTGATATCCTGAACAACAACTGGTAAAGATTTAATAACTTTTCCATCTGCATTTAATACATTGATGTAAGCGCTTCCTGCCTTCACGCCAGTAACTTCTACACCAGTAGATCCCTTGAAATCGCCAGATGACTGAAGATCCTGTTTTGCAAGAAGTAATACACTGTTATCGCTTGATTCAACCTTATACTGAGAAGTTACATCATCTCCATTAGAATTCTTGATGTAAATGAACGCGTATGCAGTATCACCATATGCAAGTTTATTGTTTGTCTTAACTTCATTGTTCCAGTTAACAAGTGTAGCTTTGTCGTTAATGGTATAATTGAAGTCAGATAATGTTGCATCGTCTTCAACTGCTGTAACTGTAATTTTCTTTGTGATCTTACCAGTTTCAGCACCTGTTGTCTGATCATACTTCAATGTGTGATATGTTACTTCCGCAGTAGCAGTATCGCCAGTATTTAATAACACAAGCTTATCACCGTCTGTATAACCTTTGTTTTCAGTAAAGCTGTAATCAACACTTCCCTCACTCTTAGCATCTGAAAGAGTAAATTCTTTAACAACAATATTGTTTTTGTCTAAGAACTGAGCCTTAACAACAGAACCAGCAGATCCCTTAACAATTGTTATTTTATCAAGGGCTACATCAGCAACAACGCCATCTGTAGCAGTAAATTTAACTTCTGTTCCGTCATACTTTACAGAATATTCCTTGGCATCATTCATTTCAGAGAAAGTGTCAATAGTTACAGTCTTCTTGTCAGCAGCAACGCTGATTGCCTTTACAGGATATACAACATTGTTAGCTGTATTTGTAATAGTGATATCCTTCTTATCAAGTTTAGAAGTATCACCAGCGAATGTTGCTACAATCTGTGAAGCCTTCTTCTGAGCAGCGGACTTTAAAATAACATTCTTTACTTCTACATCCTTAGTAGTTTCAGCTGAATCCTTACCAACGGTAATCTTAGCTGTGATTGTTGCCTTACCAGCCTTAACACCAGTTACTGTACCGTCAGCTGCTACTGTTGCAATAGAATCATCGCTTGATGTGTAAGTAATCTTAGCTCTTGAAGAATTTTTCTTAGTATTTGTTAACTTAGTTGTGCTTCCAATAGCTACTACTGAATCTCCAGATAAAGCAACGCCTACCTTAGCAACTTTCAGTGTGTAAGTAAGTTTCTTTGTCTTTGCCTTAGCATTCTTCTTTGTAGAAGTCTTGTAAGTTACCTTAACCGGAAATACGCATGGTATTTTGCGCGGAAGTGTTGGAAATACCGGATTTGTGAAAATAAATGGAAGCAATATTAGCACTACAAGTAACACACAATTAACACATAAGAAACAGATAAGTGACAAATTGTTTCAGTTGTAATCCTTGTGCCATATGCTATAATATAGGTAGATAAACAAAGGATTTTAACGAAAGGGATCCCGACAGTCAATGACAAAAACAAATGATGACATTCATGTAAATAAAAAATATAAGGACACCGTATTCCGGAAACTGTTTGGCGAAAACAAAGAAAATGCCCTGAGTCTTTATAATGCGGTAAACCATACCTCATATACCAATCCGGATGATCTGGAATACACAACTCTGGAAGATGTCATTTACATGAAATACAAAAATGATGTTTCATTTCTGATTGACAAAACATTGAGCCTTTACGAACATCAGAGTTCCTATAACCCGAATATGCCGCTCCGTGGATTTTTGTATTATGCGGATCTGTACCGGAAACTGATTCACCGTTCCGAGCGGCTGTACAGCAAGCATCTGTTGAAAATCCCACGCCCCCACTACATTGTATTTTATAATGGAAGTGAAAAGGACATGGAGGAAGAACGAAGGACTCTGCGGTTATCGGATGCCTTTGAAACAGATACCGGAGCTGGTGAATATGAATGGACAGCCACAATGATCAACATAAACAGTGGGAAAAATCAGTCCATCATGGACAGTTGCCACGTTTTATATGAATACGCGGTCTTTGTTGCAAAAATCAAAAGATACCGGGATTCCATGGAATTAAAAGAAGCCATTGATCTTGCCGTCAGGGAATGCATAGAGGAAAATATTCTCAGAGATTTTTTGGAACAGCATCGCAGGGAGGTGTGTGATATGTGTCTTACTGAATTTGATGAAAAGAAATATGAAGATGTCCTCCGCGAGGAAGGCCGGGAGGAAGGACTAGCAGAAGGGATTGAAAAAGGTCTAGCAAAAGGTCGTTCTGAAGAACGGAAAACCTTGCTTGAGATCGTCCAAAAGCTGAAAGAAGGAAAAACTCCGGAACAGTTAGTTGCAGATGGAATGGAAAAAGAATCTGTGGATTCTGCTATCACGTTAAGAAAGCTTCTATAATCTGTAATAACCCATATTCTATATAAAACAAAGAGTTATAAAGAAAAAGGTCTTGCGGAAGAACTAAAAAAGAATATTCCGAGGAACGGAAAACTTTACTTGCGATCACTCAAAAGTGTCAGTATTCGATTTATTGCTGAATGCTGGCACTTTTTGTATTACATATTCCGTTTTGTACTGTTGCCGAAATTTGATATTCTACGTTATAAGTGGTTCCTCATTTTTGTCACTTGCCAGTCTCTTATATGTTGATTACGTGTTACTTGTAGCAATAATTTTGCCCCAAACTCTATTTACAAATCCAGTATTTCCAACACTTTCACGCAAAATACCATCCATATTTCCGGTTAAGGTAACTTACAAGACTTCTACAAAGAAGAATGCTAAGGCAAAGACAAAGAAACTTACTTACACACTGAAAGTTGCTAAGGTAGGCGTTGCTTTATCTGGAGATTCAGTAGTAGCTATTGGAAGCACAACTAAGTTAACAAATACTAAGAAAAATTCTTCAAGAGCTAAGATTACTTACACATCAAGCGATGATTCTATTGCAACAGTAGCAGCTGACGGTACAGTAACTGGTGTTAAGGCTGGTAAGGCAACAATCACAGCTAAGATTACCGTTGGTAAGGATTCAGCTGAAACTACTAAGGATGTAGAAGTAAAGAAATTTATCCTTAACAGTGTAACACAGTCAAAACTTAGAGAGCTTACTGTAGATGTTGCGGGAGATACAAAAGCTCTTAAGGCAACTGATTTTACAGTAGTAAATCCTAAGACAAATGTTAAGTACCCGGTATCAAAGATTGCTGTTGATTCCAAGAACACAACAAAAGTTACCCTGACTATGTTCGCTGACCTCAGCGATGCTGCTGATTATGATGTAACACTTGATGGTATTACAAAGTCTTTCAAGGCTACTGATGGAAAGGTTGCATCTATTTCAGTTGATCCACTGACAATTCCATATGCTACAGAAAAGGAAATTAAATTAGTTTCCAAGGATGCTAATGGTGTAATTGTCAAAGAACTTCCTTACGGAAAGGCTGATTCTTCTTATACATTTACCATCAATACAAATGGAAATGGTTACACAAGTGGAAGCAACCTTTATCTGAACAAGGCTGGAGATACTGCAGTTGCAGAAATCTCATACAAGTCTGGAAAATATGACAAAGATGGTAAGCCAGTTGATAATATCGCTGCACAGAAAGTAACCATTACAGCAGTAGATCAGTCTGCAGTCAGCGAATTCGCTGTAAAGATTGATAAATCTGGTAAGTCATTTGACAAGGCTAAGGATTCAAACAAGATTGCTGTAGAAGATCAAACTCGTACAACAGCATACTTTAAGATTAAAGATGCTGATGGAAAAGAAGTTTCCGATTCTGTATATAACAAATATACTGTTGAATCTTCTGACAAGAGCGTTCTGATGCTTAATAGCAATACAATCACTGTAGATAGCAATAAGACAAGATCCGTAATGCTTAAGGGTGTTAAAGTCGGTACTGCTTATTTGTTATTTAAAGACAGAGACAATAAGATTGTTGGATCTGTAGCTATCGATGTTGTTGCTAAGAGAGAAGTTGCTTCTATCACATTGGATAAGAACTACCTTACAATCTCTAATAAAGCAAACTCAATAAGAACAGTTAAAGCAACATTAAAGGATCAGTATGGTGATGACTGGACATTAACATCAGGTATTGACAAGATCCAGCCTGAGTATAAAGATTCCTCAAACGGCGAGAGACTTGCTTCTATTAGTGCAACTGATAACAAAGTAACTGTTAATGTTACTGGTGCTAAGATTGGTACTTATAATTACTACATCCAGTATTGGAAAGATGGAAAAAATCCAGTATCTCAGGTACTTACCATTGTTGTTTCAGAGCCAACGAATAAAGATGATCTTTCTAAAATTGACAGCTACCGAGTAAGTTTTGATAATGAAACTGTAGATACTACTGTTAAGGAAGGAAATCTTGATAAGGCCGCTGACCAAGCAGATATTAAAGCTAACCTTATTGGTCTTGCTGGTGGCGTTGATAAAACAGTTGTAAATTCTAGTGTAATTTACACAGTTAAAAAAGCCGATGGAACGGTTATCTTTGGTTATGAAGGTAACGATGCTGTTCCTGATCCTAGAACCACAGACGTAAAGACAAATGCTGCAATTAACGTTGATGGTGTTTCTGCTTCATCTTCTCTTAGTTCTGTAACTGGTAAGGATTTGAACATTAGTGTAGTTTCAGGTGGTGCCTATAAGACAAAAAGTCTTGGTGCTGGATCTTATACAGTAATTGCAAGATATAACGGAAAGGTATATACTTCTAACTTCGTAATCTCTGATAATCAGGGTAAAGCATCTGTTACTTTCACTCCTGAGTATTCTTCATCAAATGTATTACAGTTTGGTTCTTCTGCAACTGTAAAACAGGCTCTTGAAAAGGCTATTCAGGAAGTAGATTATAATGGTTACAAGATTAATAGTTCTGCATTAGCTAGCAATATTGTCAAAGTTGAAGGAACAATTAACAATGTACCTGGTAAGGTAAATGTAGATATTACAAACGATACAATTGCTCGTCAGAATAACTTTACAGTTACAAAACTGGTTGTAAAAGTTCAGGTTCCTGACACAAATGTTTATACAGATGTTGAGGTAGATTTACCAAATACTGTAATTACTATTCAGTAATTTATAATCTGGTAATAAGGACATTATACAGATTAGTTTTCTTTAAGAAAAATACTAAACTGTAAATAAAACAACTCCGGGAAACTTAGGTTTCTCGGAGTTGTTGTTTGATTATGAGTCCATTATTCCTTGAAAGCGAAAAATCCGCGACTGATATCGCGGATTTTTCTGTTACTTATTTAATTACCATCATATTATTTTGCTGTAATAGATGGATTTCCATTGACTGCAACAGTCTGGGTAAGAGTATATCCTTCATATGTGAAAGATACAGTAATCTTTGTTACATTCAATGTCATATTTGCAGCAAGAGTTTTGGTCTTAAATGTATCATAATTAGATCCATCAATCTTAACTCTTGAAATAATATTATAAGCATTAGTTGTTCCTTCAATGCTTACAACCTGAACTGGAGTATTATCTTTATTGTAAGTTACTCCATCATAAGAGTAATCAACAAGATTTGCAAGTGCATCTTCAATTGTAGTACCAGCATCTACTGTATTACCAGTGAAGGAAACCTTTACAATATCCTGTTTGTCTTCGATTGTGAAAGACTTCTGGATAGTTTTCTTTACATAGTTATCCCCACTATCTGCTTTTCCGGCAGGTAATGTATAGACAACAGCTGTTACCTGATAAGTACCTGCATCTAATTTAGAAATTGCAGATCCTGATACTGTAGAAGCACCAACAGTAAGGACATTAGTACCTACTTTATTTACATCAATCGCTGCATTGGTTACTGCTGTAACTGTTGTAGAGCTTACAGTATATCCATCTGCATATACAACATCATTACCCTTTTTAACAGTGTAATAAATACCTTTTACAGTAGACTGTTTAGTAGGATCTGTGTTATCACCGAGCTTACTACTTACTGTTAAGTACTTGCTTGTTGTTCCATTATGCTGTTCAGCAACCTTAATGTTAATTGATTCTCCATTATATGTAGCCGGTGAAGGAGTATCTTTTGTAACGGTTGTATCTACCTTTGTATCAGACATATCCAGATCAAATGATAATGTAGATTTACCGTCATCTCCAGGAGTTTTAATAGAAACAGTTACAGTCTGTGCAACAACTTCTGTTCCGTTCTTGTCTGTATACGCAATCTTGTAAGAATAAGTACCTTCTCGTCTAGAATCACCCTTAAATGTAACTTTCTGCTTATTTCCCTGTAAAGAAGAAGCTACTGTATAGTAATCACTATTATCCTGTACATCGCTAGTCTTTAATCCTGAAGGAACAGATAAACATGTAACCTTTAATCCACCTTCTGTATAAGCAAAGTCATCGCCATACTGATCCTTAAATGATGCAGTTACAACTTTGTTATTTACTACAGCATTAGAAAGTGTTAAAGAATTGTTATCAACTGCAATGCTTGCTACCTTTCTCTTTTCAACAACAGAAACTGCGAAAGATCCAACAATAACATTGTTCTTCTTAATAATAAGATAAGCTGTACCTGGCTTTACTCCTTCCAGAGCTACGAAGTTCTTATACTTTCCGTAATCATTCTGGTCAAGCTTTGTACCATTTCCAGAAGCAATTAACAGAATATTTGTATCACTTGATTCTACAGTATAATCATTGTAATGGCTTACTTCATTTCCGTCTGCATCAGTAATCTTGAAGTATGCATATGCCTTATCAGTGTCTTCTACTGCAACTTTGTTGTTGTCCTTTGCAGAATCATATGTTCTGTCAGAAGCTGTACCAATACGTACTGCATAATTATTGACAGCTGCCTGATCTACAGCAGTAATAGTAAATTTGACTGGTCCAACATTGCCGTCTGGCTTACCATCTGCAGTGTATTTTCCACTCTTATATGTGATCTCACCTGTAGCAACAGAACCAACTTTATTTAAGTAAAGTTTAGATCCAGCAATATAACCATCAGTGGTTGTAAGAGTGAAATCATACTTAGAAGCATCCTGAGAGCCATAAGCAACATCATCAAGAACTACTCCATTGGCATCTGTAGCAACCAGCTTAATTTCTGTTTCTGTTGCATATGGAATAGTAAGCTTATTTACATTTACACTAGCTACCTTTCCATCTGTAACATTCATAGATAATGTAGTTCCATCAAGAGTAACATTGTAAGTCTTACCATCTGTCAATCCAGAGAATGTATTAAATGTAACCTTTGTTGCATCTTTCTTATCAACAGATACTTTCTGTACAGGATAAACAACTTTTGTATCAGCATTTGCTACTGTGATATCGGATTTCAAGATGTTGCTAGTCTTTCCATCAACAACTGCTTCGAATTCACCAGCTTTTGTCTGTCTTACACTTTTAAGGACATAGTTCTTAACTTCTACATCCTGAGTAGCGGTAGCTGTATCTTTACCGATAACTAACTTAGCTGTAATAGTAGCTTTTCCAGCCTTAACACCAGTTACTGTACCGTCAGCTGCTACTGTAGCTACTGTCTCATCACTGGATGTGTAAGTGATCTTAGCTCTTGAAGAAGCCTTCTTAGTTGTTGTTAACTTAGTTGTGCTTCCAACTGCTACTGCTGACTCTCCAGATAAAGCAACACTTGCCTTAGCAACTTTCATTGTGTAAGTAAGTTTCTTTGTCTTTGTTTTAGCACTCTTCTTTGTAGAAGTCTTGTAAGTTACCTTAACCGGAAATACGCATGGTATTTTGCGCGGAAGTGTTGGAAATACCGGATTTGTGAAAATAAATGGAAGCAATATTAGCACTACAAGTAACACACAATTAACACATAAGAAACAGATAAGTGACAAATTGTTTCAGTTGTAATCCTTGTGCCATATGCTATAATATAGGTAGATAAACAAAGGATTTTAACGAAAGGAATCCCGACGGTCAATGACAAAAACAAATGATGACATTCATGTAAATAAAAAATACAAGGATACCGTATTTCGAAAACTGTTTGGTGAAAACGGGGAAAATGCATTGAGTCTTTATAATGCGGTAAATCATACCTCATATACCGATCCAGATGATCTGGAGTATACAACTCTGGAAGATGTCATTTACATGAAATACAAAAATGATGTTTCATTTCTGGTTGACAAAACATTGAGCCTTTATGAACATCAGAGTTCCTATAACCCGAATATGCCGCTCCGGGGATTTTTGTATTATGCGGATCTGTACCGGAAACTGATTCACCGTTCCGAGCGGCTGTACAGCAAGCATCTGTTGAAAATCCCACGCCCCCACTACATTGTATTTTATAATGGAAGTGAAAAGGACATGGAGGAAGAACGAAGGACTCTGCGGTTATCGGATGCCTTTGAAACAGATACCGGAGCTGGTGAATATGAATGGACAGCCACAATGATCAACATAAACAGTGGGAAAAATCAGTCCATCATGGACAGTTGCCACGTTTTATATGAATACGCGGTCTTTGTTGCAAAAATCAAAAGATACCGGGATTCCATGGAATTAAAAGAAGCCATTGATCTTGCCGTCAGGGAATGCATAGAGGAAAATATTCTCAGAGATTTTTTGGAACAGCATCGCAGGGAGGTGTGTGATATGTGTCTTACTGAATTTGATGAAAAGAAATATGAAGATGTTCTCCGCGAGGAAGGCCGGGAGGAAGGACTTGCAGAAGGTCGTAAAAAAGAAGTATTTATGTCCGTACAGGAAGGTGATTATGGAGTTGTGCGTGGAGCCCAGAAACTGAATCTTTCTGTAGAAGAATTTGAAAAAGAAATGTCTGCGGCCGGATATCAAATCCCTGTAGAGGCGTAAAATTGAATGTATAAGGTAAATTTTTGTCCAACGGCACATTGTGGTAGGTACTAACCGCATTTTATTTTTGATGTATCCGCCTACCCGATTGTGCCGAATCGGAATTAACCGCGGATTCTCAGCAGCGCGACCGCACGATGTTGTAGTCTTATTTTAGGAGAAAGATCACCTGCTTTTGAAATAAGACCATGTAAGTTTAGAATTTGTGGGGCTGACCCCATAAACCCGGAAATTCTAATTCTGGGGCAATTACATTAAAATAATTACATTTTATAAAAAGAGGCTGTCGAAGCAACCTCTTTTTTTATGAGGTGGACACAACATGAGATTTAGTACTTTTATGCTTAGTTACAAAAAGAAACATAAACAGTTAAAATCAACCATTACTTTTCGAAAGTTACCGTTTTATCAAAAAATAATTGTAATAATAGGTTTTTTGATGATTATAATAGGTTGTTGTTTTAAAATAGCAAAATGTGAGTTGGCATTTGGAATTACATTTTTAATGTAGGTCTAGTATCCCATATTTTAACAGGTAAATAAAAAATATAAACTTTTAAATTTGAAAATCAATATTTATGTAAAGGAGATATTTTTCTATGAGTTATGTATATAATAATACGCAATATAATATTTTATCTGTCAATGCAAAATATTGTGAAGATCGTGCAAATGTATTGGGAGTATGTCGCTTAGTTTCAATAGAAATCGCTGAAATAATTCCAAGTGTTTCAAACAATATTAAAGAGAAAATGGAACGTGAAATTTCTGACCACTTTGCTGAAGATGAGTATTTCACAGAGGATGAAACATGGAAAATTAGTGCCGAAAAAGATATTAAAAAGTATACCGATGCACATACCGTACATATTTTCTAATCAATAAAAATGCATCAAAACTAATGTGTTTCAGACTATAGATAAAGTGCTTCGAGGATTTATGTTTCTCAGAGTATTTTTCTAGTTATTTATAAAAGTATTTTATTGCTTATAAATATGCAATAATTCTATTTTCGAATGGAGTATTTTATTCAATTAATATACACAAAAATTTTCTTTAAAAAACCTCTGAGCAATTTCTCGTCCAAAGGCTTTTTTATCTATAGTTTAAATTACATAGTTGTTTTATTCAAATATTATATTTCTAATCCGAATACACGCTTGTTCATATTTTTGACCGTAATCTCTGACGATTCCACCATTTAGTCTGTCATAAACGGTATCTGCATCGTATAGAGGTTGATCCAGAATCATATCACTGATGATATTTGATGGATTATTTCCAAACGCACATTTATGACAACATACATGCATTGATCCGATTCTGTCATATCCCCACTCTATTACAGCGTGTGGCATTGTTATATCATGTTTACAACATTCACACTTGATTCTATCTTTGTACTTCACTTAAAGGCCTCCTCGTAAAAAATACAAAATATGTTATATTTTAGGTAACAGATTTTAACGAAACAATTTATTTCATTAAAATATTGTATTACCAAAAAGAGAGCCACATTTGTGACCCTCTTTTTGAATAATTACTAATCAAATATTAAACTACTCGATAGTAATAGATCCTGGTACAGAAACTTCTGTTAACATATAAACACCAGCTTCGACTTCAACACATACTGTAACTTTAGTATCTGTGAAATATTCACCTTTTGTAAGCTTCTTTGGTGCTTTTGTTTTATCAGAAGTATCAAATGCACCCTGAATATTACTGATACCAGTTACTTTTGTAATGATAATATCATCATTCTTAGCGTTACCAGCTTTTCCATATGTTTTATCACCATATGTTACAGTAATGGCTTTCTGTAATGCATCTTCTACTGTTTTACCATCAGCAGCAACAGTTTCCTTTTCCACGCCTACAGATGTAGCAGACTGTGAATCACTTACAGTAAATGAAGTTGTAAGAACAACATCTTTTCCGTCAACTTTTACAATTGCTTTTACAGAGTATGTTCCAACAGCCAGTTTTTTCTCAAGCGCAGTAATGGCACCACCACTTACAGTGCTGTTTTCTCCAACAGCAGCAATCCTAATAGCTGAACCACTTGTAGTTGTTGTAACTTGTTTACCATCTTTATCTTTTACTTCCCATGAATCAGCCTTTACTTCTGTAGCATCTACACCGTTGTTTGTTCCAATAACCTTAAGTACAACATCTTTAGCTGCCTTATTGTCCTTGTCAACTTTTAAGTCTACATTGCTGACATCAATTCTCCAGCCATTTACCTTGGATGCATCTGCAGCTTTTACAACAACTGAAACTGTCTTGGCAACTACTTCTTTACCATCTTTCTTATATGAAATCTTGTATACATAATTACCAGGCTTTGCAGTGTAGTTAAATTTTACAGTTTTATTACCGTCATATGTGAAATATGTGTTTTTCTTGTCAGCATTAACAGCAGTTGCACTTAAACCACTTACATCTGTAGATAAGCACTCTACTGTAAGAGTAGCAGCAATGTCATCACCATACTGATCTTTTACCGTAGCCTTTACAGGAATGGCATTCTTTAAATCAGTAGATGTAGAAACCGTTACACTATATTTATCAAGTTCAAGTGTAGCAACGGTTCTTTCAGCAACAATGTCGATAGCTACAGAGCCAACAATTTTATTATCTTTCTTAATCAGAAGATATGCAGCACCATTTTTTACTGCTGTAATATAAACGCAATGAGGATCAGCGGCAAGTGAACCAGAGACCATCAATGATGCCTTATCAGAAGATTCTACTGAATAATTATTGTAATCAGAAACCTCTTTTCCATTTGCATCAGTAATCTTGATATAAGCAACCTTTGTTTCGCCTTTGGCAATTTTATTGGTATCTTTTGCCTTATCAAATTTTTTACCAGCAGCATCAATTCTTACAGCAAAGCCATTTACAGTAGCCTGATCAGCGGCAGTAATTGTAACCTTATTTGGTCCAATATTTCCTTCTGGCTTTCCATTCTGATCATATTTTCCAGTTTTGTATTCGATAGTTGCCTCGGCAGTATCACCAATCTTGTTCAAGTATAACTTAGAGCCATTTGTATATCCGTTGCCCTTAGGGTCAATTGTAAAGCTATAGTTAGCATCTGTTTCATCTAACTTCATTTCTTTTACAATAACTCCGTTAGCATCCTTGGAAACTAACTTAACTTCTGTCTCAGTAGCGTATGGGATTGTTGCTGTATCAAGTGCGATAGAAGCAACCTTTCCGTCAGAAGCTACGAATGTCTTTGTAATTCCATCAAGAGTTACATCATATGTAGCAGCATCCTTTAATTCGCTGAACAGTGTTAATGTAACCTTAGAAGCATCCTTAGAATCAACAGATACCTTAGATACTGGATAAACAACGTTTGTTGTCTCGTTCTTTACTACGAAATCAGTAGGCTTAAGATTCTTTGTATTACCAGTAACAGTAGCTGTAAGCTCTGTCAACTTGTTCTGTGCTACAGTAGAAAGAACATAGTTCTTAACTTCTACATCCTTAGTAGTTTCAGCTGAATCCTTACCAACGGTAATCTTAGCTGTGATTGTTGCCTTACCAGCCTTAACACCAGTTACTGTACCGTCAGCTGCTACTGTTGCAATAGAATCATCGCTTGATGTGTAAGTAATCTTAGCTCTTGAAGAATTTTTCTTAGTATTTGTTAACTTAGTTGTGCTTCCAATAGCTACTACTGAATCTCCAGATAAAGCAACGCCTACCTTAGCAACTTTCAGTGTGTAAGTAAGTTTCTTTGTCTTTGCCTTAGCACTCTTCTTTGTAGAAGTCTTGTAAGTTACCTTAACCGTAACTTTAGCGGTACCTGGCTTAAGACCTGTAACCTTGATCTTCTTTGCTGCTGTCTTCTTAACTTTTGCAACAGACTTCTTGTTGCTTGTTGCAGTTACTTTAACAGACTTCCAAGACTTTGGAGTTTTAACTGTAACTGTCTTGTAGCCCTCAGAATAAACTGTGGCTTTTTTTGCGCTAAGCTTTGCTGTAGAAGCTGCCTGTGCGTTTGTAGCAGGAACTGCTGTTACAACCATAGCTGCAGCGAGAGCAAAAGCTAACACTTTTTTGCTTGATTTCATGTTTTTTCCTCTCTTTCTTTTTGACTAACTTCCATCTCTTCTACTCGTTTAACCCTGCACGTTTAAGTTCCTTCATCTTCTCTTTCAAACCGCTGCGGACGATTTTTCCAATCCAATGTTCTCGCTAATTGCCTCCACTGACCTTCCTCGGTCTTACTGTTAAGTCCATCGTCAGTTTCATCTGCAGACACACAAATCATAAATGACCAGAAACTTTCGTACATCAGACGTCGGCGTAGAGTGTGATATCAACGTTGATTGTCCAGCATCAAGATCAGCAAGCTGAGGTTCCGATGACTTATATTTCTAATATGTATCTGTAATTGTAAGGTCTGTCTGGAACAAGTTCCAGTTTCCATAGCCTCGATAGTAGTTCATCACTTGTCGTACTATTTATAGTACTCTTTTAACTACTCTACGTGACAATCATACACCAAGTATTGTATCTTTGCAACACCAAAATTACATTTTATTGAAAAAATTCTTTAATATTTTCTTAAGCATTTAAGAGTTTTTTCACTTTTTTCTATTATTAAAACTATTTCACGCGTAGTTCGAGTGAAACTACGCGTGAAGATAAACAATTCTATTTAAAGTAAGCAACTCCGGATTCGAAGATCTTCATATCCTGCTCTCCGTAGATGTTCATGGCAACGGCCTCACCGCGGCGCTCGCTGTGTGCCATCTTTCCGAGTACACGTCCATCCGGGCTGGTGATACCCTCGATTGCCATGTACGAACCATTGACATTCCACTCTTCATCCATGGTTGGCTCGCCGGCTTCATTGACATACTGGGTGGCAACCTGTCCGTTTGCAAAAAGCTTGTCCAGCCATTCCTTCGGAGCTACGAAACGTCCCTCTCCATGGGATGCCGGGTTGCAGTATGTTGCACCAAGCTTTGCCTGCTGCAGCCATGGGGATTTGTTTGTTACGACCTTGGTATATACCATCTTGCTGATGTGGCGGTTGATGGTGTTGTAGGTCAGTGTCGGAGAATCCGCACTCTGTGCCTGGATCTGTCCGTAAGGAACAAGTCCGAGTTTGATCAGCGCCTGGAATCCGTTGCAGATACCAAGTGCCAGTCCGTCACGTTCTGACAGCAGTTTGCCTACTGCCTCTGTCATCTTTGCATTCCGGAATGCTGTTGCAAAGAACTTTGCAGATCCTTCTGGTTCATCTCCTGCGGAGAATCCACCAGGGAACATGATGATCTGTGACTGGTTGATTGCCTTGACAAATTCATCGACAGAATCACGGATGTCTGCTGCACTCAAATTCTTGAATACTTTTACAATTGTATTGGCACCTGCACGCTCAAACGCTTTCGCACTGTCGTACTCACAGTTTGTTCCAGGGAATACCGGAATGAATACGGTCGGCTTTGCGACCTTGTTTCTGCATACATAGATGTTCTTTGTATCGTATACATCACTCTGTACTTTTTCTTTATCCTCGGTCGCGCGGGTTGGGAATACACGCTCGAGTGTTCCCTGCCATGCATCGAGTGCTTCATCCATGGAAAGCTCCATTTCTTTGTATACGAATTTCTGTGCGTCGTTCACTTCTCCGATAACGATTGCGGATGCTTCTTTTATAATAGGAAGAAACTCTTCTTTTACTTCTGCAACAATATTACCGAATCCCGGCGCAAATAAGGTTTCTGCAGTCACATCATCGGCGATGGTTACACCTAATTTGTTACCGAATGCCATCTTACTGACTGCTGCTGCCAGACCTTTTCCGTCCAGTGCATAGGCACTGCGGATTGCACCCTTGCCGATCAGCTCATGAATCTTATCATACAGTTTCATCACCTGTTCATATACCGGCAGATCATACGCGTTCTTTTCGATCGTAAAGAGTACCAGCTTATCTCCTGCTTCTTTCAGTTCCGGTGTGATCACGTCTTTTTCTCTTGCCACATCGACTGCGAAAGAAACCAGTGTCGGAGGCACGTCAATATCGTTAAAGGTTCCGGACATGGAATCTTTTCCACCGATGGACGGCAGACCAAAACCGATCTGTGCATCAAATGCACCGAGCAGTGCGGCAAACGGCTGGCTCCATCTCTTTGGATCTTCATTCATTCTGCGGAAATACTCCTGGAAGGTGAAGCGTACTTTCTTGTAGTCACCACCGGCGGTCACGATACGGGAAAGGGATTCCAGTACGGCATATACCGATCCGTGGTATGGACTCCAGGAGGATAAGTACGGATCAAATCCGTAGGACATCATGGTTACGGTATCGCATTTTCCTTTCAGAACTGGAAGTTTGGCAACCATGCTCTGTGTTTCGGTCAGCTGATAGCGGCCGCCGTATGGCATGTAGACACTTCCCGCACCGATGGAACCGTCAAACATCTCGACAAGTCCCTTCTGGGAACATACATTAAGATCCGCAAGCATGGCAAGCCATGCTGATTTGTTGTCGTTTTTCTGTAATGCATCTGCAACTTTCGGAAGTTCGATCTTTTTAAAGAAGTTGTCTTCCTCTTTTGGCATCTCGACTTCGACATCTGCTTCCTGATGCGCACCGTTGGTATCGAGAAATGCACGGGAAATATTGACAATGTCTTTTCCTCTCCACTCTAAGATCAGTCTCGGCTCCTCGGTAACAACTGCCACCTCGATTGCTTCAAGGTTTTCTTCTTTTGCATAAGCAAGGAACTGCTCGACATCCTGCGGAGCGACAACCACTGCCATACGCTCCTGGGACTCGGAGATTGCAATCTCCGTTCCATCCAGACCAGCATATTTCTTCGGTACTTTATCCAGATTCACGCGCAGTCCGTCTGCAAGCTCACCGATGGCTACCGATACACCGCCGGCACCGAAATCGTTACATTTTTTGATAATATGGCTGACTTCTTCTCTGCGGAACAGGCGCTGCAGTTTACGCTCAGTCGGTGCATTACCTTTCTGTACCTCGGCACCACATACCGATGTGGACTCTGTATTATGTGCCTTGGAAGATCCGGTTGCTCCACCGATACCGTCACGTCCGGTACGTCCGCCCAGAAGGATAATCTTATCTCCCGGATCAGAGGTCAGTCTCTGTACGGCACGTCTCGGTGCGGCACCCATGACAGCACCGATCTCCATACGTTTTGCTACATAATCCGGATGGTAAACTTCTTTGACATATCCGGTTGCCAATCCGATCTGGTTTCCATAGGAGCTATAACCTCTGGCAGCCTCACGCACGATCTTCTTCTGTGGCAGCTTGCCCTCGATGGTATCTTTTACAGATACTGTAGGATCTGCTGCTCCGGTTACACGCATCGCCTGGTAGACATAAGTTCTTCCGGAAAGCGGATCACGGATGGCTCCACCCAGACAGGTAGCAGCTCCACCAAACGGCTCAATCTCGGTCGGATGGTTATGTGTCTCATTCTTAAAGTTTACAAGCCACTCCTCTGTCTTTCCATCTACTTCCACCGGTACCACGATGGAACATGCATTGATCTCGTCAGATTCTTCCTGATCTGCAAGTTTTCCTTCTTTTTTCAGACGTTTCATGGCAAGCAGTGCCAGATCCATCAGGCAGACAAACTTGTCATCGCGTCCCGCATACAGTTTCTTGTGGGTATCCAGATATTCTTCGTAAGTCTTTTTGATTGGTGCCTGGTAAAATCCTTCATCAAACTTCACATTTTTCAGTTCTGTCGAAAAGGTGGTATGACGGCAATGGTCACTCCAGTAAGTATCAAGCACGCGGATCTCTGTCACGGACGGATTCCGCTTCTCGGTATTTTTGAAGTAATTCTGGATATGTAAGAAATCCTTAAAGGTCATGGCAAGATTTAAAGAGCTGTACAGTTCCTTTAAGTGTGCTTCTGCCATGTCGATAAATCCGTCGAAAACTGCCACGTCTGCCGGCTCATCGAAATTCTGTACGAGGGTATCCGGCTTGTCCATACCGGTCTCACGGGAATCTACCGGATTGATACAATACTTTTTGATCGCCTCTAACTCATCCTCTGTGATGTCACCCCTGATCACATAGGTCGTCGCGCTGCGGATGATCGGCTCCTCATCCTCATTTAAAAGCTTCACGCACTGCTCTGCGGAATCCGCTCTCTGGTCGAACTGTCCCGGCAGGAATTCTACGGAAAATACGTTTCCTCCTTCTGCGTCAAAGTTCTCCTCATAAATATCATCCACTGGCGGCTCGGAAAATACCGTCTGCAATGCCTTCTGGTAAGTGGCATCCGATACATTTTCCACATCATAACGGATCAGAACACGCACCTGATCTGCAGCGATTCCGAGATAATGCTTTACCTCATGTTTTAATTCTTTTGCCTTTACGGCAAAATCCGGTTTCTTTTCTACGTACACACGACGTACATTGCCCATTGGATTTACCTCCTTCTTTTGCGAAACGGAATGCCCCCTGTATTCGGGGGCATTCTATTGATCTTTATGTTATTGTATCATGGGTTGACAATTAAGTAAAATTAATATCGCTTACGATATCTATTACCTGTTCTTATGAAATTACTGTACGGTAATTGCACTGTCCGTTACAACGCCCGGAGTGTCCGGTTCCGGCTGATCCGGCTGATCGGTACCCGGATTTGGATTTACAAAATTAATCTTTACTTTCAGCTTTCTGGATTTATTTCCTGCCGTATCTTTGGCATATACGGTCACACTGTAAGTTCCGTACTTTTTGTTTTTCATGGCAGTAACTGCCTTATGTGCTTCTCTGGCATCCACGAAAACATATTTTGACGCAAGTTTTTTGCCCAGATCTTTTGCCACTACATCTGCCTTAATTGCAGAAACCAGTTTTTCTTTGGAAACGGCTTTATTGTAGGTCAGTGTCTTTCGCTTCAGGCTGATGGATGGTGCTTTCGTATCTTTTACGGTAATTATGATGCTCTTTTGGGTCTTGTTTCCTTTGGCATCTTTTGCGGTGTATGTAATCTTATATTTTCCGGTCTTTGCCGCATTGACTTTTCCGGAAACGGTAAATTTAAGTGTCTTACCTCTGTAATCGGTAGCTTTCACACCCTTTTTCAGATCTACTTTGCTGTTTGTTCTCTCGATGGTTTTATTCTTGATTCCCTTAATCGTCGGACGGAGTTTCAGCCATGGATTTCTCGGATCCGGATCGGTTGGATCCCATCCGCGGTATGGGCTGTTTACATCGATGCGGACCGGAGTTGGCTTTCCGAGTGGTCCCGGATCTTTGCTGTCATAGATGGTTACTTTGGTTCCTACCGGGCAGTTGTCATAGATCCACTTGGCATCTTCCACATTCAGACGGACACATCCGTGGGATGCCGTCTGTCCCAGACGGTTATAAGAATTGTATGCCAGCCTGCTCGGGTCCTGTGAACTGTAAAAAACAGAGTGGAACAGCACACCACCGTGAATACGGCTGCAATACTGTCCGTACACACCGCCCATAAGTGTATGCCAGCGGTATTTTGCCGGAATCGAAAATGTTCCTGTCGGGGTGGCATTGTTGACACCGACCGAGCAGGCAAATGCTTTGACCGGTTTGGTATATTTGCCTTTGGAATCAAGTGCATATACGGTCACACAGTTCTGCTGACGATTGATTTTAATGTAATATGGCAGTTTTGCTGCCTGAGTTGTAACGGGTGTTCCTGCGAACACAAGCAGCATGAGTGCCGCCATCAATCCGCATAAGGTTTTCAAAATTCCCTTTTTCATGATAATCTCCTTTTCTCTCCTTTGTGAAAGGTATATAATATATCCTATACTATACTACTGAGGATATGATCGATGGATATCAATTATGAATTATACAAGGTTTTCTATTATGTTGCAAGCTCTCTCTCATTTTCGGATGCAAGTAAGAAGCTTTTTATCTCCCAGTCAGCGGTAAGCCAGTCTATCAAAACACTGGAACGCAAGCTGGGACAGCCGCTTTTTATCCGCAGCACCAAAAAAGTGCAGCTGACTCCTGCCGGTGCTCTGCTGCTAAAACATGTGGAACCTGCCATGAATCTGATCTCCCGTGGGGAAAGCCAACTTTTAGAATCCGGCTCTCTGGGCCTGGGACAACTGCATATCGGCGCAAGCGACACCATCTGCCGTTATTTTCTGCTGCCGTATCTGCAGAAATTCCACCGGAAATTCCCGGATGTTCCGATTAAAATCACCAATGCCAGTTCGATGGGCTGTGTAGACCTGCTAGAGCAGCGCCGGGTTGACCTGATCATCACAAATTTTCCAAACCCGCATCTGAATCCTTCCTATATTCAGAAAACGGTTGGCTCTTTCTCGGATGTGTTCGTCGCCAATCCGGCATATTTTGATCTGGCGGACCGCATCGTTCCTTTCTCGGAGCTTGGCACCTATCCGCTCATGATGTTAGACCGCAAGAGCACAACGAGTGAGTTTCTGCACCACATTTTCCTGCAGCATCAGCTGGAACTGCTGCCTCAGGTAGAGCTCAGCAGCAACGATCTGCTCATTGACATGGCCCGCATCGGTCTTGGAATTGCTTTTATCCCGGATTTTTGTCTGAAACACAAGCCGGAGGATCTCTTTCTCGTCCACACGCAGGAAACGATCCCGCAGCGGCAGCTGGTGGCTTCGTTAAACCCTACCCTTCCGGTTTCTGCCTCCACCGAAGAGTTTTTAAAGCTCCTTCCGGACGTCTGACCAGAACCGGCTCACTTCTTCCCGCAGCTGCGGCAGACCACAGACGCTTCTCTTTTCCCATTCTCTCGGAAAAAGCGCTCCGTATTCGCGCTGCAGGAAACGTTCATCCAGCAGAAGGATCACGCCGCGGTCCTCGCTGGTCCGGATCACGCGCCCTGCTGCCTGCAGGACTTTGTTCATTCCCGGATAGCGGAACGCATAGTCAAATCCGGACAATCCCCGCTCATCATAATAATTCTTTAAAATTTCACGTTCATCGCTGACCTGCGGAAGTCCGGTTCCCACGATGATGGCACCGATCAGCCGGTCGTTTTTCAGATCAATTCCTTCCCCGAAAATTCCTCCCATCACGCAGAACGCAACAAGGGTTCTTTCCCGTTCGTGTTCAAATTCTTCCAAAAACGCTTCTCTTTCGTGTTCTTTCATATTACTATGCTGCATCAGAATCTCGCACGAATCGGCCGCCTTCCCGGCAAAGACCTCATATACATCCTGCATCAGCCGGTAAGACGGGAAAAACACCATGTAATTTCCCTGCTGTGCTTCTGTGACTGCACCGATATAGTCCGCGATTTTTTCGTATTCTTTTCTGTTCCTCCGCGTATATTTTGTACTCACATCCCGGCCAAATGCGAGAAGTCTCTGTGTCTGGGCAAACGTACTCTGCGCATAAATGGCATAGTTATCCTCGTCCGTGGAAAGTAGCCGCTTGTAGTATCCGATCGGCAGGAGCGTTGCGGAGAAAAAGATCGTGGAATTGCTTTTATCGATGCATTTCTGCAGATTGACCGACGGATCTACACAAAAGAGCCGGATCCGGAACTGGCCTTCCTCCGTCATCTGGCTGTAGATCACGTAATGGTCATCCACCAGATCATAGATATTCAGGAAATTGCGCAGCGCAAAGTAAAAATCCAGCACCGTTTTCTTCTCCGGAAATTCCCGCGGTTTTTCCAAAAATTCATCCATCTGGGAGGCCAGCCGCATAAGGTGGAAGGTCAACGTTCCCACACTGTCCAGAATCTGGTAGTGCTCACACTCACGTTTCATTTCCAGCATGGCTTTGTTGCATTTGTCCAGGATACGGCAGATCGTACGGCTGTGCGCTTTCATGATCCGCTTCACTGCAAGCACGTCTTCTTTGTACAGATCGGCACTGTACATCTCCCTGCTGCGATCCACGAGGTTATGTGCCTCATCCACCAGGAACAGATAGTCTCCCTTTATCCCCTCCTGAAAAAAGCGTTTCAGATATACATTCGGATCGAATACGTAATTGTAATCACAGACAATATTGTCCACCCAGGTTGCCACATCCAGACTCATCTCAAACGGGCACACCTGATATTCTTTCGCCTGCGCTAAAACTTCTTCTCTGGTAAACAGGTTGGATTTCTGCAAGAGATCAAACACCGCATCGTTCACCCGGTCAAAATGTCCCTTTGCATATGGACAGTTTACCGGGTTGCAGTCCATCTCTTCACACAGGCAGAGTTTTTCTTTTGCTGTAATCTGGATCACTTTGGCACGATAGCCCTGTTCTTCCAGCAGTGCGAACGTTTCTTTTGCCACAGTTGCTGTGATGGTCTTTGCCGTGAGATAAAAGATCCGGTCTGCCAGCCCTTCTCCCACTGCTTTTACCGCCGGAAAGATTGTGGAAATTGTTTTGCCCACACCGGTCGGTGCCTCGATAAACAGATTCTTTCCCCGCAAAATTGTACGATAAACATCTGCAACCAGCTTCTTTTGCCCTTCCCGGTACGGAAATGGAAACTCCAGTCCATGAATGCTCTCCTGCCGTTGTTTTTTCCATGCAATCTGCCAGTCCGCCCATTTCCGATAATCTTCGATCAGATGGCCAAACCACACGGTCAGTGTCTCATAATCGAAAATCTCCCGGAAATACCGGATTTCCTCGGTATCCAGATTGCAGTAGGTCATCTGCACGCCGATCCGCTCCAAACGGTTCTGTTTCGCATAGATATACGCATAGCACATTGCCTGGGCTTTATGCACGTAGACCGGCTGTTCCATTGCCGCAACGTTTCTATATACACCCTTGATCTCATCGATGAAGCTGATTTCTTCTTCCGGAGGGATTTCCGCCGCAAACTCCATCTCCGGTTGCAGCACAGACTCCGTCGCAGCCGGCAGATCCGGCTGAAATTTTCCATAGGCGATTCCGTCTGCACGTCCTTCCACGACCAGTACGTAATCGTTGGCTTTCCATTCAATTTTCAGCGGTACTTCCGCCTGGTAGGAGGTGTCCATGCTTTTTTGAATTTTCCGGTGGATACGGCTGCCTTCCATCATGGCCTCTGCACTCGCCAGCTTTCCGGCACGATTATCGATATCTCCTGCCCGGAAAATAAACTCTACCAGATTTCTCACAGAGATATGTAATTCCTGCATGTACACCTCCTTTCTCCCGCGGGTATTTTCCTGTTGTATGAAGCGGGTTTTTATTTGTTCCATTATTTTACAATAAAAAGCCCCGCTCCGGAATACGGAGCGGGACTTAAAGTTCCATAGTCACGATATAATAATTGTATTATGCCACTGCAAATTTAGCAACTACGTTTTCGAAATTTTCATTCTTTCCACCGTAGCAAACCTGAAGATTCTTTTTTACGCCAAGTCCAATCATACCAAGCAATGACTTTGCATCAATGAATGTTCTGTCACATTTTACATCAATATCAAAATCACAACCACCTGCAGCACGTACGAAATCTTTTACTTCATCCATGTCTGATAACCGAATTACTTTAACAGTTTCATACATAATCCAACACCTCTTTCTACCTTTAAACAAGATATTATTTTTATCATCCCCGAGTTTAGAAACGATTATGCCACTTTTTTTTTCATCTGTCAAAGTTCCGCAAACTCTATATTTCTTAGGTTTTTCCTGCATAATGACGGTAAACGCGCAACCGTTTTACTCAGATTCCTACCGTTTTTTTTCGTGTATTTATATTTATACCTGCTATCTTATGCAATTTCTCCAAAAAATTGCCTTTCCAATCACAAAAACAGGAATTTTTTGACGAAAACTAATTTTTTTAAAGTGGTTTCCCACTTTTTTTCAGAATATCCACATATAATTCTCCGATCGGACTGACCTTTATCCCCTTGTGCCGGATATAGCCGATCCGCATCTTTTCGCTCTCTGCCAGCGGCACTGCCGCATAATCATTACCGTTTAATTCTTCACAGATAATCCCGGAACAGAGTGTATAACCATTCAGACCAACCATCAGATTCAGCATGGTCGCCCGGTCATCCGCATGGATCATCTTCTTATATTCATAGGTACTTTTCATCTCTTCGGCAAAATAAAAGGAATTATTTTTCCCCTGTTCGAACACAAGACATGGATATTCCTGCAGTTCTTTCATGGAAATTACATCCCTTTGTGCCAGCGGATGTCCTTTCCACAGATATACATAGGTGTCACAGGTAAACAGTTCTTCAAAAATCACATCATTTTCCCTGAAAAGTTTCTGGAGTACTGCTTCATTAAATTTGCTCAGGAAGAGAATTCCCAGCTCACTTTTCATGTTACGCACATTTTCGATTACCTGATTCGTCTGTGTCTCATGCACGGCAAATTCATATTCTTCCATTCCGACAGCCTTGACCACTTCCACAAATGCCTTGACCGCAAAGGTATAATGCTGCATGGACACAGAAAATTTCTTTTTGGATGCAGACGAAATATAACGGGATTCCAGCAAATGATACTGCTCCACGACCTGCTTGGCATATCCGATAAATTCCTCTCCCTCCGGTGTAAGCACGATTCCGCGGTTTGACCGGATAAAAATGGTGATTCCTGTTTCTTCTTCCAGTTCGCGCACAACCGCAGACAGATTGGGCTGTGAGACAAACAGTTTTCGGGATGCTTCGTTCATGGAGCGGCTTTCTGCAATCGTAATTACCTGATGTAACTGCTGTAGGGTCATAGGTCTTACCTCTTTTCCTTAAGCAAATGATCTGTTATATACCGGACAAGGATCTGAAGTATCCATGCAATCACAATGGAACTGCATACCAGCACCAGTTCGTAACGCAGACGGCATGTATGAAATGCTGCTCCCTTCATAAATTTTCGTATGGTAACATGTACCAGATACAATTCCAGCGAATGAGCACCAAACCATTCCAGTATTCTTATAACCGGGCGCATAGATAACTGGGAAAAGATCCAGGCAATTCCCGCACAACATGAGATATTAAAAATTCCAGTCACATACCTTGCAAAAATAGGAGATCCACTTGGAAGCATGGTGAGCAAATAGCCGGATAACGCAAAAAGAATCAACCATTTCCAATAACTTTCCCTTTTTTCATAGCTGGATCTGCCATAAAAACAGCCCGCTATAAAAACAGGCAGACGAAGCAAAGCAATATTTACATTTCCAAACACCTCTTTCTCATATAATGCAATTACAAGTGCCAATACGGTAACAGCACTTACCATGGAAATCAGCCGGATCTCTCCATCTATTGCGTCCCGTGCGCTATCCACAATCTGAAAGATATAGGGATAAATCAGATAGCATAACAGCATAAGTCCAATATACCAGTAAAGCCTGTCTCCATCACTGAAAAATGTGATAAATGTGAAGTCTTTTATGGCTTCTCCCCATCCTGTTTTATCTACACAGACATCCAGTAAAATATAAGAGGGTACGGCTACGATGCAATAAGGAATCAGAATTCTTTTTAATCTTCTTATGTAAAAACTTCTAACATCTGATCTTTTTTTCATGGAATAATATAACCCCAGACCAGAAAAGAATAAAAATGCATCCACACTTGATGATGAAATATATCTCCAAAAGAAGGAAATCCAGCCACTAAAATGATAGGAGTAATAATGACAGTCATCCGTAAAATGAAAAACTATAATCAATATGATGGATATTCCCATTAACGCACCCCGATATTGCGAAAGCACGCTGTTATTTGTTTTTTTCATACAATTCTCCTTTATAAAAGTTCAATTTTCGATAATCACTAAGACGTTTGGTCGTTTGTCCATTGACACCAAACTAACTTTCTGAAAACAAAAGACAAAAAACACCTAAACAGGTGTTTTTAAAGAATGGTGTTTAAATCAATAATACCATTCACAATAGCATAATTCAACATTTCTTTTTTTATAGCTTTACTATTTTATCTTCTCCAATATTTTCTTTTATCCTATTCCTCCATTTCCACTTTCTTCCTATTTATATAGGAAACATTTCCTATCATTTAATTTTAAAATCTTACTTATACCAGCTCTGGCATAATTTTATTTTATAAAGGATTACGGATAATGGAAATAGAATAGCATTAGGGATTCATGTAAAAACCCCGAATGGTATTCGAGGTTTTGTAAATAAAATTATGCAGCTATTGTTTTGGATCATTTTTTTGTCGTAATGCCACTAACACTAAATCCCCCATTTTTAATAGACCATGTTCCCTTTTTCGATGAACCAATATGTTCCACCAAACCGTCTTTCTTCATTTTGTTTACATGATAACGAACTCCACCAACGGATAAATTCAACTGTTCCGCAATTTTCTTTACTGTAATAGCAGGGTGTTTTCTCATAATTGCTATTATTCTCTCTGCTGTTTCTGTATCTGTGTAGAGCATTTCTGTGTTAGTTTTAATGTTAGTTTCTGTGTTAGTATTAGTTTTTCTGTCAGTTTCTATGTTAGTATCTCTTTTTCGATACATATTTACCCTGAAATCACCATCAAAATCAATTAACTCCGGCTTTGGCAATCCATATTCCTCACAATTGCTAAACAATCTTGGTATTCCAGTTCCCCATTTTTCAATGACTTTCATATAAGCAAAAGCTCGCGCAATCGCAGGATTTCTTGGTTTTGAATATCCTTCCATCATTTTAGAAATTGTAACATTATTCAAAAGCATTCCCGGGGAAGTTATTTCTAGCCGATCACCAAACAATGCAACCTGTATATTTCCGGGTTCCAGATAACTGCGATGTGCTACCGCATTTGCAATCAGCTCACGAATACTATCCGTAGGAAGTTCATATACATCCTGTCTGTACATTCCCCTTATCGTCATTCCCATATTGATTTTTTCAAGAACATACTGATACGCTGCTTCCATCTGTTCTTGAATAGGACCTTCAAATTCACGTCGGTCTACAAAATGTGCTCTATTTGTTCCCTTGAAGATTCCGCATTGAATCACAGGTTGCTGCGGCATCTTTCCTGTCAGCAGTGCATATGCATTGGTCGGGTATACTTTTCCTTCCTCTTCTTTTAAAATTCCCCACGAAATCAAAATATTTTTTGTCACATCTTTAATCTTTGCTTTTTCACTCTCCTGCCATGTATTTTTTATGGCAGTTTCTTTCAATCTTTTACAAAATTTCTCAATATCACTATCACTTACTTGCATATCCCGACATATCTCACAGTCAAAATAACGATTTTGACCTTCCAGAATCAGTTCCTTTAACATATATCCCTCGACATGTCTGGTAGTACCGGATACACGTACATAAGTACCCTCGACCATTCCCTGTGACTTAATATAATACGGGCGCTGTGCACCTGGAAAAATTTCTACGACAATAACAATCTTATCATTGACTGTCTGCAATGCTACATCTGGTCTGATCGTCGGCTCACAGGCATCGGAAATTGCATTAGTAATTGCATCCATCGTTTTATAAACAATATCTGTATCTATTCCCACAATATTTAATGTTTTATCATCTATTCCGAATACGATCCTGCCACCTCTGCCATTGGCAAAAGCTACCACCGTTTTCATATATTTTTCGCTTTTATCCGGTACAGTTACTTTATACTCTATATTTTTTGATTCGCCGGAAAACAATTGATCTTTCGTCATAGCATTACCTCCTGTCAATCATTTTTATAGCCAATATCTTTTAACATAAGTATATTTCTTTATTAAAATAGTTTCAAGCTAAAATACAACCGATAGGTACATTGGTAAAATACTATACATTCATCCCAATATTTACATTTCGCACAATTACCGGAAAATAACTTTCTAAAAACATAAGACAAAAAAACACCTAAACAGGTGTTTTTAAAGAGCAGGGGATGAGAGAATCGAACTCCCACCAAAGGTTTTGGAGACCCCTATCATACCATTTGACCAATCCCCTATATGAGAAAACAACGTAGACAAAGTACGTTGCTAACTTTCTATTAAAATATTTGTACTTTCAAAACTTCATACAGATTTAACCGCCTTTTAATCAAGCCCTCGACCTATTAGTAACAGTCAGCTCCATGTGTTGCCACACT
>ERZ1036412.426-NODE-426-length-31514-cov-7.787438_pt1 | contig 31514 bp, 37 predicted proteins | sample MGYA00514218_ERZ1036412 | MGnify/ENA primary metagenome ERZ1036412 (study PRJEB33795, sample SAMN09464944) | human gut metagenome | host: Homo sapiens | place: USA: Stanford, California | collected 2016-11 | study: EMG produced TPA metagenomics assembly of the...
ACGCTTCTGCTTACTCCATTCTCCCCAGCATAGCTGGGGGATTAGGATTTTCATTTATTTTTGTGGTCTTCCAGACCTTTTACAAACATGTTGTGGAACTCCAGACACGTCTGCTTCAGCGCAAGCGGCTTTCCTTCACGGTTAATAAAGCAATGCCTGGTGATTCCCCGGCAGTGGACCATCTGGGTCTTGTCCGAGATCACCTCGTATCCCACGGTCAGCTTGATGCCATTGTACTCCTTGACGAAGGTTTCTATGGTCACCGTCTCCCCGAAATGGACCATCCTCAGATAATCTGCTTCAACGGACAGTACCGGGCTTAGAATTCCCTTTTCTTCCATCTGGTCATACCCCAGCCCCATCTGTTCCATATAATCAGTCCGTGCTTCTTCAAACCAGCGGATATAGTTGGAATGATGCACAATTCCCATCTGATCTGTTTCATAATACTGTACCTTGTGCTTGTAAGGCTTCATCTTCCCCGTCCTTTCCTGCCTTTCGGGCATGTCATAGCATGGAATAAAAAAGTCCCTTACAGCCTGCATGCTGTAAGGGACGAGTTCATCAAGTCTCGCGGTTCCACCCTGCTTGAACTGGCATATTCGCCAGAACCACTTCTTTCATGATGGTAACGGAATCACCGGACTGTTTTGCAGCCACTCGGAGGTAGTCTTCAGAAGGTTCCGTAATAAGGGGCTTGCAGCCTTTGGCTCCTCTCTCTGTAATTCTTCCCCAACCTACTCGTCTCGTCAACGTGTTTTGATATATGTTACCATTATAACACTGTCTTATTCTTTGTCAACACAGAGTTTCTGCAATTTCAGAATTTTCTCCTGCAAAGACTCCCGAACAGGCCGTGCCACAAGGTCCGGACACCCCAGGTAATACCCCTGCATATAATGCAGCACCACATTCCTCTTTTCCCTTTTCTCATCCTCCTATAAAAATGGCAACGTGTCATATGGATACTATAACACATTGCTTCCTCAAAATCAAAAAAACAGCCACATCTTCCACACGGCAAAGCATTCTCTGACCATGTAATTTACAAGCAGCGCCGGATGGCAGCTGGCCGCCAGCGGGTATGGATGGCCGTATCCAAGTCGCCTGGCATAAGCGCAAGCCCGGTACAGATGAAAATTATTGGATACGATTCCAACGTCAGCCTCCCCGCAGTTCATGTATCGTTTGGAGAACTTCAGGTTCTCCTGGGTCGTAGTGGATGCTTCCTCCTTGATGATACGATAAGACGCGATTCCCTGCGCGATCAAATAGTCTTCCATCGCCTGGGCTTCCGTAACGTCTTCTCCTGTGCCCTGTCCCCCGGATACAACCGCCCTGGTCCCAGGATGTGCCTTTAGATAAATCAAAGCCTTATTCAGGCGGCGGTACAGGGAATCCGTGATTTTTCGCCCTTCTACATGGGCTCCCAGAATAATCAGATAATCATATTCCTTCTGTCCCCGTGGAACCATTCCCATGACAATCCTAAGTTCTGTCACGACAAACACGGCTACAGGCAGAAGAAGCGCCTTCCTGGCCGCTGCTTCCATCCCAAGCCGGACTGCGGCATAATCATACAGCCAGAGCCCCAGGCCTGCCGCCAGCCAGAATCTTGAAAATGTGGAATCCCATTTCTTTAGCGCCACGCATAGGACGGCATAGTACAAAAGGCATGCTGCCCCCAGAAGCGTCAGCATTATCTACCACAACATTTCTTATACTTCTTGCCGGAGCCGCATGGACACGGATCATTACGCCCTACCTTCTTTCCCTTGCGGATAGTAGTGGACTCTTTCTGCTCCTTGTACAGTTTCTTCAGTTCTTCCTCCGAATAGATCTCCTTCCATTGTGGAAGTTCATACAGCCAGTCCGCTTTGGCTGCCACCATGTTCTTATATAATTTTTCCTTATCAAAGGCAAGGCTGACTACGGTATCTTCCTCCATCGTCTCAATCGGATTCTCTTCCTTCAGGCTTTCATTGATTCCATCCAGGAATCCAACCATGGTAAGCACTTCCTGGCCATACTTCTCTGCCAGTTCCTTGACGGTGCCCTTTACCTCCTCGTCCGGGTTGGACAGCAGCTTTTCATAGATTTCCTTCTCAATCTGGAAATAGGTGCCCCAGAAATTCTGCAACTGGCCCCTGTCTGCCTGCTCATCATAGGCAATATCTCTCCATTGATCTAATAATGTACGACTCATATTCATATACTCCTTTGTATTCATTTGCAATTTTCTCTTGCTCTTTATATAATATACTAAAGTCTTGATTGGATGTAAAGGATGATTCTGATGAAAAAAGTAAAACGTATTCTGGCTTTGGCAGGCGCAGTCCTTCTATTCTGCATGTATGCAAGCACCCTGGTGTTCGCCCTGACCGACCGTTCGCAGACAATGGGCCTTTTGAAAGCGTCCATTGCCTGCACCATAATTCTTCCAGTGTTAATATATGCCTATACTCTGGTATATAAGGTCACTCATCATGACCAGGATGATGATGACACCAAATAGTACTCAAAAGGCGTCAGTCCTCTTGCTCCCCGTAGCAGTTCTGACTCTTTTTTGGCGTGCTTTTTTTCCTTCTCCCTTATCTTTTTTCTCTTGGCAAGGTATTCTTCCATTGAAATCACTTCTGGCTCTGGATATTCCCAGTCTCTCTTATGCATAAACGATACCTCCATTTCCATTATTTATACTCGTTTTTTGTTAAAACTCCGAACTCCCGACTCTATTATTATATTGCTACGGTCCCCATTATATGACTCTTTTGTGTCAATACTATGGAAATTATCTAAAATAATGGTGATGGTTTCCTTAAGAATTTCAAAAGGCGCCCTGCCTAAGATTCCTTAGACGGGCGCCTGCATGTCTTACACATTCCTATATATAATATCATTTCTTCCCGGGCCATTCGATACCATGGTGATCGGGTATCCGATCTGCGCTTCGATGAATTCCACATACTTCCTGCAGTTTTCCGGAAGGTCTTCATACTTTGTGATGCCCCGGATATCGCTCTTCCATCCCGGAAGCGTCTGAAGCACCGGCCTTGCCCGATCAAGACGATGCGTGGTGGGGAAGTCCGTGGTAACCGCTCCGTCAATCTCGTAGCCTACGCACACCGGAATCTCATCTAAATACCCCAGCACGTCCAGAACCGTGAATGCCACGTCGGTCGTTCCCTGCATTCTGCATCCGTATTTGGAAGCCACGCAGTCAAACCACCCCATTCTTCTGGGGCGCCCTGTGGTGGCTCCGAATTCGCCGCCGTCTCCGCCGCGGCGTCTGAGCTCGTCCGCTTCATCTCCAAAGATCTCGCTTACAAATGCTCCCGCGCCTACCGCGCTTGAGTATGCCTTGCACACGGTGATGACCTTTCTGATCTCGTATGGCGGAATGCCTGCTCCGATGGCTCCGTAAGCGGCCAGCGTCGAAGAAGAGGTAACCATTGGATAGATTCCATGATCCGGGTCTTTTAGGGATCCCAGCTGGCCCTCCAGCAGAATCTCCTTCCCTTCCTTCAGCGCATTGTGAAGATACAGCGAAGTGTCGCATACATAAGGCTCCACCATCTTCTTATAGTCTTGCAGTTCTTGATAGAGATCGTCAGGATTAATCACTGGCTTGTGGTACAGATGCTCAAGCAGGACATTCTTCTGCAGGGCCACCCTTTTTACCTTGTCTCTTAGAAGTTCGTCGTCGAACAGCTCGCTTACCTGGAATCCAATTTTTGCATATTTATCCGAATAGAATGGAGCAATCCCTGACTTGGTAGAGCCAAAGGACTTCCCTCCCAGTCTTTCCTCTTCATAGGCATCAAAGTTCTTATGATAAGACATTACCATCTGGGCACGGTCTGATACCAGGATCTTGGGCATAGGCACGTCCTTGTCGATGATGGACTGGATTTCCTGAAAGAGAACCGGCACGTCAAGAGCCACGCCATTGCCGATAATGCTGGTCGTATGGCTGTAAAATACGCCCGATGGCAGCGTATGCAGTGCGAACTTCCCGTAATCGTTGATGATGGTATGGCCTGCATTGGCTCCCCCCTGAAATCTTACAATGATGTCCGCCTGCTGGGCGAGCATATCGGTAATCTTTCCCTTGCCCTCATCACCCCAGTTAGCGCCTACTACTGCTTTAACCATTTTCATTCCTCCTGCGATCTATAATACTTTAACCTTCAACTTTTGCATTATACTATATTTTTCCCCTCCTGTAAAATGCATTTTAATTCAAATATTTCTATTATTCGATGATATTTTCATGCATTTCATATAAAAGTTCGTTCACCGCTGAAAGGGATGCCTTCTTCTTAAGTCCGAACAAGATGATGCTGTCTCTTTTGTTCTTTACATACAGAATCGGATATTCCGATATCTTCAGCATCTTCTGCATCTCTTCTATGGACAGTTCCATCCCGAATCCAAGAGCAAGAAGCTTATCCCGGTTGGGCTTTCGCGTGCCGGAGAATATCTGGTATGCATAGATTCTGTCCAGCTGGGACTTGCGGATGACATCCGCCTTTTTAAGTCCTTTCATTTTCATCACTTCTTCCAGGTATTGGGGGAGTCCCATATCTACAAACTCCGGCCCTTCCTGCAAATATTCATCAAAACTTTTCTTCTGCTTTAAAAGTTCCAGCAGTTCATCCGTGGTTTTTCGGCTTGTCTCCATATTTTCACCTTTCGTTATTTACAAATGCACAACTTATGATAAAATAAATATCAGAAAATTGCAAGAACAAAGAATGGAGTACTATGGGGAATCTGAAAGCCGAATATCTGGAACAAACCTATATTGACCTTGCGCCTCTTAAGGATGCCGAAGACTGCCGCACCTATCTGACGCGCAGCCAGGTTGACGGAAGCCTGGCAGTACGCAAGGAAATCTGCGCCCTTCAGTACCCATTGTACCAGCAGTTAATCGACTTTTCCCATCCCAGTCTGGCAAGGGTGCTGGAGACTTATACCAAGGATGGAAGATACTTTGTACTGGAAGAATATGTCAGCGGGTCTACCATAGGCTCCTACTTAAAAAGAGGGTATCATTTTCAGGAACATGAAATCTTAAGCTTCATATCCCAGCTGTGCTCTGCCCTCTCCTTCCTTCATGCCCATAACATCATCCACCGGGATGTCACGCCGGAGAACCTGCTGATCTCCACGGACAATGTGCTCAAATTGATCGACTTTGGAATATCCCGAAGCAAAAAGGAGGGCCAGAGCCAGGATACCACTATCCTTGGCACGGTCGGATACGCGGCTCCGGAGCAGTTTGGCTTCGGGCAGACGGATGAGCGAACCGATATCTATGCCACAGGCGTCCTGCTTAACGTCCTGCTGACCGGCAGCCTTCCCAAGGATGATCTGCCTTTCGATCCTCGTTACCGCCAGATCGTCTTAAAGTGTACCAGCATATCCCCTGCGGACCGTTATTCCTCCGTATCCGAATTAAAGAGCCAGATCATGGCCATAAAGCCAACGCGGATATACCAGGCGGAAATCGTAGAGCCGTCGGGGAAAGCGCCGCGAAAAGACTCTCTGATCCGCCGCTTTTTCCGCCATGTACCGGGATTTCGTACCGGCAATCCGGGAAAGATGATCGTGGCCATCATCGGCTACTTCCTGATGCTCCTCTTCGTTGTCGTGAATGGCACCCGTCCTCTGGAGCCAGGAGATATCCGCTCAGAGTATTGGACCATCAATTATTTCTTTGTCGGCGTCTGGGCGGCATACGTGAACCTGGGCAATTACTGCGGCCACATAGAAGCCTATGATAAGGTAGGGCCTCTCACCAGGCTTCTGCTGCGGACGGCCGTCGCCCTGGCAGTCTTCCTTACCACCGGCCTTCTCCTTTATTTTGAAAACTATTGCCTGAAATAAAATGTTCCCCTTGTATGCTCGATGCATACCAAAGAAAAAAGGGACTTCTGTATATTATGTACAGAGGTCCTTTTTGCTATTTATCATTATAACTTAATAGAAGCTTCGTCAGATTGACCACAAGTTCCTGCTCTTTGGGGGTGGCTTCTGACAAAAGGCCGGTCCATATGTCTTTGTAAGGCACCTGGTCCTGGATGATAGATTCCTGAAGAAGATAGTCTACCGTAACGCCCAGGCAGTTTGTAATATTAATCAGGCTGTCCAGCGTCAGTTTCCGTTCTCCTCTTTCAATCTGTCCGATATAAGACGTGGAAAGATTCACCTCTTCGGCCAACCGTTCCTGGGTCATATTCAATTTTAAACGTTCTTCTTTTATTCTTCTTCCTAGGGCAATATAATCCATACGCTATTCCTCACATTCTATTATAAGCAATTTTACAATGATTGCACCATAGTTTTAATATGCTATTAGCGTTATTTATATTCTCTATTAGTTGTATTTTGATATGCAAAATGTTATACTTTAAAAAAGAAATTTTAGTAAAAGAGAGGGAATTCATTATGAAAAAGAGATTGTTAACCGTATTGCTTGTAGCATCCATGTGCCTGTGCCTGACCGCCTGCGGCGGGTCTTCCGACGATAAGAAGGATAACAAGAAGACAGAGGATACGGATGCCAAGAAAGATGACAAGAAAGATGACAAAAAGGATGAAGAGCCTGATGACGGAATCATCAACTTCGATGGCAAGGATTATAATGTGACTTACTCAAGGCACGAGGTGGGCACCGACTATGAAGGCAACCCCTGCCTGTTCTACTACTACAACTTCACCAACAATAAGAGCGAGGCTTCCAGCGTGATGGCCGTGGCTATGATCAAGGCTTTCCAGAACGGCGTTCAGTGTGACAGCGCATACATCCTGGAAGAGAATGAGGCGATCAACAATTATATGAAGGAGATACAGCCAGGCACATCCCTGGAAATCTGCCAGACCTTCAAACTGGCTGATATGTCTGAAGTAACGATAGAAGCATCTGACTTTGTTTCCTTTGACGACAAGAAGGACACCCAGATCATCACCCTTCAATAATCATCGCCCGGATATAATAAAACCGGCACGCAGGTTCTTAACAACTTCCTGCGTGCCGGTCTTTTTTACATCAGCGGGGCAACCAGCCTCATCACCTGTCCGGCTATCTTTGTCAGCATGCTCCGGTTCTTCACTTCAATCAGCGTCACCTTATGGCATCGGGCCAGCGTCTGCTGGAAATCCCGCTCAATCTTATCCACTTCGGAATTATTATAGATAAATGCCCCGCACTCAAAATGCAGATACAGACTCCGGTAATCCAGATTGATCGTGCCAACGGTGGCCGTGTCGTCATCGGATACAAACACCTTGGCATGGACGAAGCCCGGCGTGTACTCATAGATCTGGACGCCGCCTTCGATCAATTCCTTATAATAGGTCTTTGCAACCGCGAATGCATACCATTTATCCGGAATATGGGGCATGATGATAATGACCTCGATTCCGCTTTTCGCCACCCTGGTGAGGGTAGTGATCATCTCATTATCCAAAATCAGGTATGGCGTCATAATATGTACATACTTCTTCGCATGGTTCAGGATATGGAAATACACTTCCTCCCCAACATTCTCGTTGTCAAATGGGCTATCCGCATACGGGATGACATAGCCCAGTTCTCTTCTTAACCCCGGATACCTGGGCGTCAGGTATTTTCCATATCCTTCTGCCCGCCGTTCATCCACGTTCCACATTTCCAGGAACATCATGGTCAGGCTCTGTACCGCGTCCCCTTTCAGCATGATCGCGGTGTCTTTCCAGTGTCCGAACCGGACCTTCTGATTAATGTATTCATCCCCCAGGTTGATGCCGCCGGTATAGCCTACTTTGCCATCGATCACGCAGATCTTCCTGTGGTCGCGGTTGTTCTGGGTGGTAGACAAGAAGGGCTTAACGCTGTTTGCCATCTTGCACTTGATGCCATAACGCGCGATCTGTTCCGGATAATTATAGGGCAGCATGGAGATGGCGCACATCCCATCGTACATGAACCTCACTTCCACCCCTTCCCGGACCTTCTCCTTTAAAATGTCCAGGATAGCCCCCCACATATGGCCTTCTTCTACAATAAAATATTCCATGAAGATAAACCTTCGGGCCTTCTTAAGCTCTTCTACCATCGATTGGAATTTATACTCCCCAAGCGGGAAATACTTTACCTGCGTATTGCGGTAGGTAGGGAACCCCAGCTGATGCGACAGATAGTAGGACAGCTGGGCATTGGCCGACTTGCTAGCCCATATGGCGTCCACCACATCCTGATCCTGCTGCATGTAGGGCGCTGTCTCCAGCTTCAGCTTGCCCAGGCGGTCCTTCATAAACCTGGTTCCGAACTGCATCTTGACATATATGTAGAACAAGGTTCCAATTACGGGAAAAGCCAGCACGCACAGCATCCATGTCATCTTAAAGGCCGGATTGCCTTCAGAGTTGATGATGTATATCAATACGATGACTCCCAAGATAGTCAGAATCCCATAGATATAGGTCATATATTCTTCCAGGTAGAATGCCATTCCAAGAAAGACTCCTGCCTGAAGAAGAATCAGCAAAAGGATGATCCCCGTCCTGCTGAATACGATGCGGAAGAACCCTTTTTTGGCGGTTCCCGGCGCTTCATTCTTACTCATACTTTAGCCTCTTTCCTTTGCTTTTTGCGAAAATATATCATACAGTTTATCACAAATTCGGGCGTATCTCAACTTTCATGTATTTTATTTCGATTTTTAAGGAAAAATGATACGATATGTGCTATTATAATCCTATACTATAATCGAAAGGAGTTATAACTATCATGGCAAAATGGTGTAAAAAATTGTTAGGGCTTGCTGCCATTGGCACTGCCGTTGCCGGCCTTATCTATTACTTTAAAAAGAATGATACATGCGAAGATGATGAATTCTCAGAGGACTTCGAGGATGAGGATTTCGATCTGGACAGCGATTTAAAGCCAGTATCGGATCGTGAATATGTTCCATTGACACCCTCCGCAAACCCTGAAGATGGATCAGGGGAAGAAGATAAAGAGGTTCCAAAAGAGGAAGAAGCTCCAAAAGAAGAAGCAGATGCCTCCCAGGCAGCCAAAGACGATGATGAGGATGATGAATAGCCGTAATTATAAGGCAAGGGCGGGAAACTCTGAGGATTCCCGCCCTTCTTTCATGTACATTCCTATTCGATCCAGCAGTCTCTAAGGAGCCTTGCCGCTTCTCTGATCTGATCTTCCGTAAGGTTGGCATACCCAAGCAGTATGGTTGCCTTCTCCTCGCAGTTCTCCCTGATCCGGTAATCGGACAGTCCATATACGCGGATATCCGCTCGTGCCGCCCGGTCAATCAGTTCCTCCTCGGCCATCCCGTTTTGAAAGGTAAGAAGCAGATGCACGCCGGCATTCTCCCCTGATATGGTACAGATATCTGCCATTGGACGCAGTTCTTCGATCAGGACATCATGCCTGCTTTTATAAAGCGCTCTTGTCTTGTTCAGATGCCTTTCATAATACCCTTCTTCAATGAACTTCTGCACGATCAGCTGATCTACTTTGGAAACGGTAGAATTGACAAACCTGGCCTTCTGCTCATATGCCTCCAGTAATGGCTTGGGCAGGACCATATAGCTAAGACGGATCGCCGGGGCAATGGATTTGGAAAATGTGCCCAGGTATATGACTTTATCGCTGGCATCATAACCTTTGAGGGCAGGAATCGGCTTTCCTTTGTACCGGAACTCGCTGTCATAGTCATCTTCCACGATATACCTTCCCTGTTCCTCGCAGGCCCACTTAAGCAATTCCATCCGGCGGCGGATGGGCATGATAACTCCAGTAGGATACTGATGGGAAGGCGTCACATAGGCAATGTCGGCGCCTGACTTTTCAAGTTCTGTCACCTTCATCCCATTCTTGTCCATGGAAACCGGTATGCAGTTATAAGACATGCCCCCTGCCATCCGGTAGGCCTGCTTATAAGTAGGATCTTCGAATGCAATGGTATGGTCCATTCCCAGAATCATTCCCAGCAGCATCAGAATATAATCGCTTCCTGCCCCTACAATGATCTGATCCGGCGTACAATCCACTCCCCTTGCCTGATAGAGGTAACTGCAGATGGCGCTGCGGAAGCCGTACTCGCCCTGGGAATCACCGGACCGGAATAATTCCGTCCGGTCATCCAACAGGATATCCTTTGACAGCTTCCTCCACACATTATAGGGAAAACTTTTCAAATCCACGCCATTGGGCGTAAAATCATAGCGGTATCTGCGGGCTTCCTTCCTTTCCCTCTGGGGCTGCGGCTTATCCTTCTTCAGATGATACAGTTCGTCAATCTGGGCCACAAAAAATCCCTTATAAGGAACAGACTCGATATATCCCTCCGACAGAAGCTGCTCATAGGCCAGTTCTACCGTGCTCCTGCTTACCTCCAAGTGCTTCGACAGGAATCTGGTGGACGGCAGCTTCTCTCCATAAGGAATCCTTCCGCTCTGGATATCCGTCTTAATATAATCATAGATCTGTTCGTACAGGGGGATCCTGGAACGGGTATCCAGGCTGATCGTCAATTCATTCATAATTCCTCTTATTTCGGCAGTTTAAAGGAACTCTTCAGAGATACGATTCGGTTGAATACCAGCGCATCTGGTGCGGAGTCCTTGGAATCGATGCAGAAGTAGCCGTTTCTCACGAACTGGAAGCTGTCACAGGCCCCGGCATCCGCGAAACTGTCCTCTACATAGCAATTATTGAGAATCTTCAGGGAATCCGGATTCAGGTTCAAAGATCCATCCTCCTTGTTATATACGCCCTTCTCCTCATCGATCAGGTTCTCATACAGCCTTACTTGAGCCTGCTTTGCATAAGGCGCGGCCACCCAGTGGATCGTGCCCTTTACCTTCCGTCCGGTAAATCCGGATCCGCATTTAGTCTCTGGATCGTAGGTTGCATGGACGACCGTCACGTTGCCATTTTCATCCGTCTCATATCCTTCGCATTTGACAAAATATGCATGCATCAGACGCACTTCGTTGCCGGGGAAGAGGCGGAAATACTTCTTCGGAGGCTCGATCATGAAATCCTCCCGCTCAATATACAGTTCACGGCAGAAGGGAACCTTGCGCATTCCAAGTTCCGGATTCTCCATATTGTTGTCCACTTCCAGATACTCCACTTCCCCTTCCGGGTAATTATCAATCACCAGTTTGATGGGGTCAAGAACGGCCATCATTCGGGGCTTCTTCAGCTTCAGGTCCTCCCGGATGCAGTATTCAAGCATGGCATAATCCACGGAACTCTGGCTTTTGGATACGCCGCACATATCCACGAACATCTTGATGGATTCCGGCGTAAATCCCCGCCGCCTTAAAGCCGCGATGGATACAAGCCTGGGATCGTCCCAGCCATCTACGATGCCATCCTGCACCAGTTTCTTAATGTAGCGCTTTCCGGTCACCACATTGGTCAGATACAGTTTTGAAAACTCGATCTGCCTAGGCGCCGGATCAAACTCGCATTCCCTGACTACCCAGTCGTACAGAGGCCTGTGATCCTCGAATTCCAGAGTGCAGATGGAATGGGTGATCTTCTCCATCGCGTCCTCAATTGGATGGGCAAAGTCGTACATCGGATAGATGCACCATTTATCCCCTGTATTGTGGTGGGACATATGGGCAACCCGGTAGATGACGGGATCTCTCATATTAATATTCGGAGATGCCATATCTATCCTGGCCCGAAGCACCCTCTTGCCGTCCTGGCACAGGCCTTCTTTCATCTCTTCAAACAACTGCAGGTTCTCTTCTACGGACCGATCCCTGTATGGGCTGTTCTTTCCAGGCTCCGTCAGGGTCCCCCGATAGGCGCGGATTTCTTCCGCGCTCAAGTCGCAGACATAGGCCTTTCCCTTCTTGATCAGTTTTATGGCGCATTGATACATCATATCGAAATAGTCGGATGCAAAGTACAGGTGATCCTTCCAGTCTGCCCCAAGCCATTTCACATCTTCCTTGATCGACTCTACAAACTCCATATCTTCTTTGGTCGGGTTCGTATCGTCAAATCTTAAATGGAAGGTTCCATTATATTTCTTTGCGAGTCCATAGTTCAAAAGAATAGACTTGGCATGTCCGATGTGAAGGTATCCGTTAGGCTCCGGCGGGAATCTGGTGCATACTTGCGTATAGACCCCTTCTGCCAGATCCTTATCTATTTCCTGCTCGATAAAATTTTTGGAAACTGTTTCTTCTTGCATGTTTTTCCTCCTTATAGGTACTTACATTCTGCCCCCTATATTATCATAAATAATGTAGCGAAACAAGGCGTTACAGACGTTTTTTAAGCAGCGTGAAGGCCTGTACGATTATCGACGCGTGGTCAACGGCGATCAGCCTCGGCTAAATCACTTTGAATTTCTTATCCCGGATCAGCCCGCATCCTGCCTCTTCCTCTACCAGCGCTTCGGTCTTAAAGACCCGCTCCTCGTTTTCCACTTTCAGGCTGTACGTGTTCCATACCCTGCCGTCTTTTTGGACAGACTTCAGGCGCTCAAGGCTTACGCCGCACCCGTTCATAATCCCCGTAATTGGCAATCTGCTCCATGACAACACCCTTTACGCCGGTCTCTTCTTCTAATTCTCGCATGGCCGTATCTTCCAGATTCTCCCGCAAGTCGATAAAGCCTCCCGGCAGCGCCCACAGCCCGATGCTTGGATGGTTTCCACACCGGATGAGGAGGACTTTCAGGCCTTCAAGCGATCCGTCCGGCTTACCGGACAGGCAAAGATGACTGCATCCATTTGCCCTTCCATGCATACAGAAGAATCAGCAATGCCCCTACCACCCAGGAAAGCGGGTAGGCCACCATGACCTGGAAGATCTCGTGGGATACGGCAAGCGCTCCCCAGATCCACAGTACCCTGTCCGTCGCCAGGGCTGCTCCCACAATGCCCATCTTAAGCGCCACCACGAACAGAAGATCCAGAAAGATATTGGAGATTGCAGCGATCATCAAGTACAGCAGGGATCGTTTGGAATTCCCCACCGCATTGAGAATCCCGGCGGACATGTTGTAGATGACGGAAAAAAGAATTCCTCCGAAATACACTTGAAGATAAGTGACCGCCTGCCCGAATACCTCCCCCGGCGTCCCCATGGCCCTAAGGATTGCCGGAGCCAGAAGGATGCCCGCTGCGGTCAGGATGATCCCTGCTCCCATCGCGATCGCAATCATCGTATGGACTGCCTTCCTTACGCCCTCCTTATCCCGGGCACCGAAAAATTGGGAGATGACGACGCCGGCGCCGGCAGACGCGCCAATGCAGAATCAGCGGAATGGAAAAAAACAGTATCTTCCGCCAAATTTTTTCATGCTTTTTTTCCTTTGTAAATATCTTTCCTTACGATTCGCCTCTTTTGAAGCAAAAAAAGACTTTCAGAAGATGTAATCTCCTGCAAGCCTTTGAATATCAAGCTGCCGAGCGGAATCGAACCGCCGACCTCCGCCTTACCAAGGCGACGCTCTACCGACTGAGCCACGGCAGCATGCATATGTGATATGCAACGTTAATAATATACAATATATTGGGTAGATTTGTCAATATCCTTTCGACGATTTTCCAACTTTTATTTTTCCAGTTCCTTTTCCAGTATCTTCTCCGTCTTGTTCTTAATCCGCTGGAGCGCATTGTCAATCGTCTTGGGGCTCTTGTCCAGGAGTTTTGCAATTGTCTTATAATCGGTACCCAGAAGATGCAGGTACAGCACCCGGTTCTCCAGGGCGCTGAGATTCTCTTCCAGCTTGCTTTCCAGCAGCATGGCATATTCCCTGCTGACCAACAGTTCCTCCGGGTTGCTCTCGCCTCCTGCTTCCATGGTCTCAATCAAGGATACCTTCTCATCATTCTTCTCATAGAGAGAGATATAAGTGTTCAAAGGACTGTGCTTTTTCCGCTTAGATGCCTCGATGGCCGAATACATCTGACGGGTAATGCAGAGTTTTGCAAAACTGTAAAACGACGTCTCCTGTCGCACATCATAATCCTGCACAGCCTTAAAAAGGCCGATCATGCCCTCCTGGATCAGGTCGTCATTCTCTCCGCCCAGCAGGTACATGGCGTTCGCTTCTTTCCGTACCAGGTTCTTATATTTTTCCATGACATAGTCGATCACGGTCTTGTCCCCGTCACGGAGCCTGCAGATCAACTGCTCGTCCGTCATCTGCTCGAATTTAGCCATACGTATCCTCTCTTTCCAGCCAGGAATCTCTACTTTCTTCTCTGTCTGACGATCTCATAGGCCAGTACGCCTGCCGCCACCGATGCGTTCAGGGAGTCGATGTCCCCATTCATCGGAATACGGGCGGTGAAGTCGCAGGTTTCCTTCACTAGGCGGCTGACGCCCTCGCCCTCATTGCCTATTATCAGGCCGATGGGGCCGGTCAGGTTCAGATCGTACATTTCCTCCCCGCCCATATCCGCGCAGACAAACCATAGCCCCTTTTCCTTCAGGGATTCCATCGTCTTGGCCAGATTGGTCACCTTGGCCACCGGCGTATAGTTAAGCGCGCCTGCGCTTGTCTTTGCCACCGTGGCTGTAAGCCCGACCGCACGGCGCTTCGGAATGATGACTCCATGGGCGCCTGCCAGATTAGCCGTACGGATGATAGCGCCCAGATTATGAGGGTCCTCGATATTGTCCAGCAGGATCAGAAACGGATCCTCCCCCTTGCTTTCTGCTAATTTAAGCATATCCTCCACATCCGCGTACTCGTAGGCCGCCGCATAGGCGATAACTCCCTGATGTCTTCCTGTCTCGGATATCTGGGACAGCCTTTCTTTGGTGACGAACTGAAGTATGGTATCATGCTTTTTGGCTTCCCGGACAATCGTCCTGATCGGCCCGTCCTGGCATCCATCCAGCACAAAGAGTTTGTCAATGGGCTTGCCGGAGCGGAATGCCTCCAACACCGCATTGCGCCCTTCTATGATATTTTCATTTATTTGCTTGTCTTCTTTCATTCTTAGAACTCCTTATATACATTCATCCATGCTCTCTAATCCTATTTTAACCAGTTCCAGCATTCTTTTCCACTCTTTTTTCAAATATAGATACCCCATCAGCGCCTCAAAGCCGGTAGCCCTCCGGTAATCTGTGATGGACTGGTTCTTGGCCGGCGACACGCTTTTGGCGTTTCTTCCCCTTTTAAAGACCGCATGCTCCTCTTCCGTCAGATGCTCCTGAATGGCGCGCATCATCTTAGACTGGGCGGATGCCTGAACCCTCATGCTGGTCTCCTTGTGAAGTTTCTGTACCTGCCTGTTACCTTCATTGACTACCAGCGACTTGATGATCAGGTCATAGATGCTATCCCCGATATATGCTAAAGTAAGAGGTGAATATTCCTTAATATCCACCTCTTTCATCTGGAACAGTTCCTGCATATAAGTGTCAAACTCCCACTTTACGCTTTTTTCCATTTTACCCCTTCTCTTGTGTCTTCCAGCACAATGCCTTTTGCCAGCAATTCATCCCTGATCGCGTCTGCCCTTGCAAAATCCTTTGCCTTGCGGGCTGCCTGGCGCTCTTCTATCATCTTCTCGATATCCTCGGCCAGCATTTCTTCCTTCTTATCCACGATCAATCCCAGCACGTCTGTCAGCTTCACCAGAAGATCGAAGAGGTTCTGAAGGAACTCCTTGGACTTATCGGCATCCGCCGTCGTATTAATATATTTGACCAGGTCGAACACGGACGCGATGGCATCTGCCGTGTTAAAATCATCATCCATTGCCCGTTCAAATTCCTGCACATATTCCGCCGTCTTTGCAAATGCCGCTTCTTCTTCCTGCGTCATAGACTCTGACTTGGCATTTCCAAGTAGAAACTTCAGGTTGTCAGCAGCATTGACGATCCGCTCCAGGCCGCTCTTGGACGCTTCCATCAGATCAGCGCTGAAATTCAGCGGGCTTCTGTAATGGGCGCTCAGCATGAAGAATCTCAGGATCTGAAGATCATACTGCTGGCTGATCTCCCGCACGGTGCGGAAGTTGCCCAGTGATTTGCTCATCTTGCGGTTGTCTATATTCAGGAATGCGTTATGCATCCAGTATTTCGCGAATTCCTTGCCATTAGCAGCCTCGCTCTGGGCGATCTCGTTTTCATGGTGAGGGAATACCAGGTCTTCCCCGCCTGCGTGGATATCAATCTGCTCGCCAAGGTATTTCTTGGACATCTCCGAGCACTCGATATGCCATCCCGGACGGCCATCGCTCCATGGAGACTCCCATGCAGGCTCCCCTTCCTTCTTTGGCTTCCACAATACGAAGTCCAATGGATCTTCCTTCTCATCCTCGCCTGTTACCAGAAGGGAACGCTCTCCCGAACGCAGGTCATCCAGATTCTTGTGGGACAGTTTGCCATATTCTTCAAATTTCCTGGTGCGATAGTATACGGTGCCGTTCTTCTCATAGGCATATCCTTTGTCAATCAAGGTCTGGATCATGTCAACCATGCCGCAGATCTCTTCCGTAGCCAGGGGATTCTTGGTGGCCGGTTTAATATTCATGCCATCCATATCCTTCTTGCATTCCGCGATATAACGCTTGGAAATCTCGTCGGAAGATACCCCTTCTTCGATCGCCCTTTTGATAATCTTGTCATCTACATCCGTAAAGTTGGAAACATAATTTACATCGTAGCCTTTGTATTCAAAATATCTCCTCACCGTATCAAATACGATCATGGGCCTTGCATTTCCGATGTGAATGAAGTTATATACGGTAGGCCCGCATACGTACATCTTTACCTTTCCTTCCTCCAAAGGCACGAATTCTTCCTTCTGCTTGGACAGCGTGTTATACAGCTTCATATCTACTTTCTTCCTCCTTGTCTAATACTTCTATATTTTCCTCTTTCATGCACTTCATACGTCTTTCCATCTCCTGAAGCCTGGTGTGCAGCCTGATATTGTCTGCCTGCAGTTCCCGGATGTCATTGCTGATCGGATCCGGAAGATGGATCTGATCCATGTCAAGCCTTGGGATCTTCTGATCGCCCATCTTCACGATTCTTCCCGGAACTCCCACCACCGTACAGTTGGGGGGAACCTCTTTGAGCACTACGCTTCCTGCGCCGATCTTCGAGTTTTCCCAAATGGTAAAGGACCCTAGGACTTTGGCTCCCGCGCTTACCATCACATTGTCCTTAAGAGTCGGGTGCCGCTTCCCCTGTTCCTTTCCCGTTCCACCAAGGGTGACTCCCTGATACAAGGTGACATTGTCCCCTATTTCTGCGGTCTCTCCGATGATCACGCCGCTTCCATGGTCGATAAAAAGGCCTCTCCCAATGGTCGCGCCCGGATGGATCTCGATCCCTGTCTTCCTCACCGCTCGCTGGGACACCCAACGCGCCAGGAAATAATGCTTTTTCAAATATAACTTGTGGGCCACCCTGTAACGCAGGATAGCCTTGAAGCTGGGATACAGGAACACTTCCATATTCGACTTGATGGCCGGATCCCGTTCCCGGATCACCTGAATCTCTTCCTTGATGTAGGATATCATGCCCATAAAACCCTCTCCTTCTAATCATAGGGAACTTTGTTCCCCATTGCATAAAAAAAACTCCGTCTCTTATGCAAGAGACGGAGTATATCCGCGGTTCCACTCTTATAGAGGACATTCGTGCACAAAAACATCCTCCACCTTGGTACACGTAACGTGTGTAATCCCGTACCTGGCTACTTGCCGCACGCGTTCGCCAAATCGACTCCCGGATGCACTTCACAGATACTTCCCTTAAAACTGCTTTCAGCCGGTGACAGTTTCTCTCTTTCAGTTCCATAGCCTGCTACTCTTTCCGTTCAGCGTCTTTTTTCTGTATAGGATATATAATATGTGAAAACGTAATATTTGTCAACACAATTTTCTTAAGGCATGGCCTTATATTTATTTTAATCGGAACCGCAGTTCTGCCTTGAACAGGTCTGCCTCTGTCGTTATCTTAAGCTTTCCGCCCTGCAATTCTGTAAAACTCTTGACGATCGCAAGGCCCAGGCCGCTGCCTTCCGTATTCCTTGCAGAGTCTCCCCGCACGAAGCGTTCTGTGATCTCTTCTGAATCAAAATTCAGTTCCGCAGCCGAGATATTCTTCATCCTTACGACCGCTTCCTGGCCTTCCTGGCCGATTTCTATATAGACCCTTGTATTCGGCATGGAATATTTGATGATATTAGCCAGCAGATTTTCAAAAATCCGGTAGGTCTTCTGGCTGTCCAGCGGGGCGATCAGTTTCTCCTTGGGATAGGCACAACGCAATTCCAGGCCTGCCTCCTGAATCTTATCTTCCAGTTCCAGCTTCACCTGCTTAAACAGGTTGGACACGTCTATGTCCATGATATCCAGCGTGACATTCTTGCTGCTGGCCTTGCTGATCTCGAAAAGATCCTCGATCAGCACCTTCAGCCGGAGGGACTTTCTCTCCAGAACCTGAATATAATCCTGGCGCTTTTCCTCGTCCTTTTCTTCCTTCAGAAGATTGACGTAGGTTATGATCGCCGTCAGCGGAGTCTTCAGGTCATGGGAGACATTGGTGATCAGTTCCGTCTTCATGCGCTGGCTCTTTACCTCTTCGTCCACCGCTTTTTTGAATCCTGACTGGATCTTCTGTATCTCTGCCTTAAATGGGTTGAATACGCCCAGATCGTCGGTAATGCTGGCATCCAGATTTCCTTCCGCGATCTCGTTGGTAGACTGAAGCAGCAACGCATACTTTTCCTTCAAATCATTAAAATATTTCCTCAGTACGAAGAACAGCAGCACCGAATAGATGATCAGCGCCATGATTCCAAAGAACCACATCGAGCAGATGAACACAAGAATCACAAAGTTGCAAGCAACAATCTTCAATATCGTCCTGTTATTCTTCTCGCTGAAATCAATGTTATCGAAGGAGTGGTAAAGTCGATCCAGCCATCCCTTCACCTTGCCCGCTATCCAATGCCATCCCCGCTTGATATATTTCCAAGATGGAACGAGGAAGGTGCGTTCCTTCACATAACGTTTTCCTCCAAGGGTGAACACCTGGCGGAGGCATCCCGCCGTCCAGTATACGATGCCGAATATCACGATCCAGCACAGTACATCGATAAACATCACGCGGCCTTCATTTCTGATAAACATGTAGCCGCAGTTGTTGCCAAGCGTTGCGGCCATCATGCCAAATACGATCGCTACTGCCTCAAAAGGCGCCCTGAACACCAATTCATTCCCTGTATTTAAAGATTTAAGAAATGGGTACAGAAAAGCTGCTATCGCTACGGCTGCCATAAGGATCGTAATCAGGCTTACTGCCTCTCCCGGCGTATAGAAGCCGCTGTAGTATTCATTATCCATATATTTATCAATATTTTCTTCGGTCATTGCGTAGATATAGGTTCTGTTCTTCGGTCTTTCCAGATCATGCTCGTTTTCAAGCCTGGAAAAAATATTGTCATACTTGGAATCGTCCATATTTCCGATCACTTTACGCAGCTCGATGCTCTGGTCCTCCTTGTATTCCCCCTTTGCAATCTTGGCATCAATGGTACCATTCTTATCATAGGTAATCACAATTCCAAGCGCATAAGAGGAAAGCGTCTTATCTGTCAGGCTGGTTCCGGAATTTGCCGTGCTTTTTGTCACTAGTTTCCCGTCCTCGTCTTCCACCCGGTAGTCAAGATACGGGTACAGTTCTTCAAAATCGTACAAAAATGTCGGCTCATTTTCCTCCAGCATTTCTTTGACTTCTTCTGCCGTATCTTCTCCGTCTTCCTCACTGTTCTCCATATTATAGAGAAGATACCCGGCTCCTATGAATTTCTCCATGAAATTGCTGGAACAGACGGCTGATTTGTCTATGCTTTCCTGGCCCTTCGCGGTCTGCCTGTAGTATCTTGGATATTGCTGTATCACAGCCATTGCAGGCACAAATATGGTTAATGCAATCAGTATGACTGCAAGTTTATGCTTGTTTTTCAATTTTGTATCCAACTCCCCACACCACCTTCAAATATTTTGGCTCTTTCGGATTGATTTCTATTTTCTCACGGATATTTCTTACATGGACCATAATGGTATCCGTATTTACCGCCCGCTCATTCCACACGCGCTCGTAGATCTCCTCCGCGGAGAACACTCTTCCCGGATTCTTCATCAGAAGCAGCAGTATCTTGTACTCCATAGGCGTCATCTTTACCGACTCGCCATCCACCGTCACCTCTACCGTATCTTCATTAATCTCAAGGCCCCCTATAGTATAGACGCTTGAGGAGGCTTCCCTCTGGTTCAGCTTCTCGGCAAACTTGCGGTAGCGCCTCAGTTGGGAATTGACCCTTGCCAGCAGTTCCATCGGGGTAAACGGCTTGGTCACATAGTCGTCGGCTCCCATATTAAGTCCCATGATCTTATCCACTTCTTCTGATTTGGCGGACAGGAAAATTACCGGAAAGTCGTACTTTTCCCTAAGCTTGATCGTCATCTGGATGCCGTCCATCCTTGGCATCATCACATCCACGATAGCCAGATGGATCTCTTCCTTCTCGATTATCTTCAGCCCTTCCACTCCATCCGCCGCCTGAAACACCTGGTATCCCTGGCTCTTCAGATATATCTCCACACCTTCGCGTATCTCCTTGTCATCTTCTACTATCAGCACATGATTCATTTCCATCTCTTTATATATTCCTTTCCCTGTCTTTTCAGTCGTCTATTCCAGCACGCCTGCTGCCATTATACTACATTCGGACTCTTTCTGGTATACCCTTATCCTAGGTGCCTTCTGACAGGAGGCAACGTCATAGTCGTCGAAGCGGACCGTGATCCGGGAAAACGGAAGCGGAATACGGTAGTGGTCCCAGCGATTTCGAAGGGAGATCTTTCTGGAGTAAGACAGGGTGACTCCGGTGAGCCTTGCATTACTCTTTTCTGACAGGAAATATATCAGTTTCTTTGGAATATGCCTTGGTCCCAGCGGGCCATCCATGGCGATCGCCACGCTCCTCGTATCATTTTCCATAGACTTTAGTATCTCCTTAAGCGTGCCCGCGTTGCAAAAACCATAGCCGATCCTTACCGCGTCCCCGCCAGCCTTTTCCAGAAGGTACTGGACATATTCCCCTCTTTCATCTGCGGTCACCAGGACAGAGACCTCCCCTCCCTGACGGGAAATATGCGATAGCACCAGGTTCATCGCAAAACTGTCCTCATGCCAGAACCCTACGATATTATGGAAAGTAAACTGCTCCGGCTGCTGATACTGGATGCGCACCGTTTTCTCAAGACACTTTAAATAGCCGTAGAAAAGACGACACAGTATGGCCCTTTTCATAGATCTGGCTTTCTCCATATCCATATTTTTCTTCTCTCCTTTCTAATACCCTGCGGTAATTCTCTTCTGCCTGGGCAGCAATATAACTCATCCGGTAATTTTCCGCCTTCTTCTTCGCCTCTATCTTAAGCCTCGCCATATTATCCGGATCGGATAGCATCCCGGCAACGCAAGAAGCAAATTCCTTCTCATCTTCTTTTGCCAGATATCCATTGCATCCGTCGCTTACGATGTCATCGACTCCGCAGGCGCTTATGGCTGCCACCGGGAGACCGGAAGCCATGGCTTCTGCCAGCACGATTCCCTGGGTCTCGGACTTTGAGGCAAATACAAAGGCATCGCAGGCCTGCAGATAGTTCCTGACTTCATCGTTGGGAATCTGGCCTATGAAACTTACCACGTCCTCGATTCCTAACTCCTTAACGTAGGCTGCAATCCCTGCCCGCTCCGCTCCATCGCCCACTACCACCAGCCGGACATTCCCTTCTGTCTGCGACTTTAACTGGTACATGCAGCGCATCAGGAAGTACAGGTTCTTCTCCTTATCCAGCCGCGACACCGTGCATAGAAGATGTTCTCCTCCACCTAAATACCGTTTCCTGATGGCCTCCGCCTGTTCCTTATCTTCTTCAAAGGATTCCTTTGCAAGCCCTGTAGGAAGAACCCTGACCGGCGTCTTGATCTTCTGCCCTCTCAGATAGTCCGCCATTCCTCTCGACGGCGCAATAACCATATCGCAACGCTTCATGTAGTTGGCCATATAATAGGGCAGCATCTTCTTTCCCTGCCTGAGGATATGGCCCTTGATCGCCTCCTGACCGCTTTCTTCCGAAAAAAGTTTAATATAATGCAGATACTCTTCATATCTCGTATGGTAGGTATATACCAGCGGAATCTTATACTTCCGGCTAAGGTGGACAGCCACATTTCCGATCAGCATAGGCTGATGCACATGGATCAGGTCAAATTGGCGCCACCGGAATTCCTGATTGATGCGGGCATCCAGGATATTGGGGATAGCCATTCCGTTCTTCATCCTTTTTTCACAGGAGCGGTACCGTATGACATCCTCCTCCCAGTATTCGTCCTCATATTCCGGGGCGAATATGCACACTTCATGTCCTCTTTTGCGCAAACTCTGCGAAAGACGCTCAACGGATATGGGAACGCCTCCTATAAAAGGCTTGTAATTGTTTGTCATCATTGCGATCTTCATGTCGATTCCTCCCATTCTCATCTATTTCTATAAATCCCTATCTCTCCCTAAGTCAGAAGATTCCATACAGAATCCCCCAGAAAATATCCGGCTCCGATAAACACCAGATTCCACAGCACCACTCCCATCAGCGAACTGATCGTATACTTGGCAAAATCCATGGAGATCATACCCGCCGGAATGGAAACCAACGTCCTGACCATTGGAAGAAGCTTGCTGACAAACACGCCTATCGGCCCCTTTCGCCGCAGAACATCAATATTTTTCTCCAGAAGTTCCCTGTGCTTTGGGAACTTCTTTATATAAAACCGGAAGAATGCGTCTCCGCCCAGCCTTCCGAGAAAATATAAAATCCAGCTGCCGAGCAGACCCGCCGCGGCTGACAACGCCATCACCGTCAGGAAACCAATCTGCCCCCGCGCCGCCCATATGCCTGCCAGCGGCATGATTATGCCGGCCGGGAAGCCCGGGAGATTCATATATTCCAGCAGAACGATCACAAACACGAATATGGCGCCATACTGCGTAAAATACTGTGTAAGTTCCTGTATTCCCATCTGTAGTACCTTCCTTTTTCCTGATGTTATAAGCATACCCGGGAATTCTTAAGAGACCCGCCAGGAAAATCTAAAGATATTCTAAAGATGACACGTAACATTTTTCACTTTTGCACGTAACATTTTTCAAAAGTGTTACGTGCAACCATTACACAACCGGTGCGTAAAATTGACATAACTCCTGTGCAAAATGAAAAAGCCCTGCCCCTAAATGGAACAACGCCTTTTTCTTATATATACGGTCAGCATGTCAAAACGAAGAGTAACATTTTCCCCGACATGCTGCCTTCTATATTATTTTTTTATTTTTCACACCACTATTTGCAATTTTACACAAGAGTTTGTACAAGATTACACACCAGTTAGATAAGTTGGACACGTAACATTTTTCACTTTTACACGTAACACTTTTGATAAGTGTTACGTGTCACACCACCTCACGTATCACACCACCTCATTCAGATATATCTTCGACAGGGGAATTATTTTTTTTAATTCTTCTTTCATCCGCTCCGACATCTGCACGTCTTTTTCCTGGCATGCTTCATCCACTGTCTTTGCTCCGAATATGAGGCTTGCAAGTGCTGCTATGGTAATGGTTCCTTCGCTATTTTCCGGCTTTCCTTCCATCAGCATGACGCCGGAGAACTCTGTGCCGGTCAAGAGCAGGTAACGATTATTTTCTTCTAAAATGGGGTCTGTCACCTGAAAGCAGACGCCCATAAGGGATCTGAGGCTTAATGACATCAAGATCCTGCGGACATCTACAATCCTAATCATAATCTTAGGAGGTCCTTCTAATACTTCTTCCTCTTCTGCTACTTTTTCCCCTCCCGGAATGCATATCTTACAATTCACAATCCCGCCGTCCTTGCGGAAAATTATGATGCCTCCTCCATCGCTTTTATACTCCTTTAAAAGCCTCTGGTAATAGGCTTCATCCCGGATCGCAAAGACCTGGAAATGTTCTGCCAGATACTTATTGGCAAATTCCGCCAGTTCCTTGCAGTCTGCGTCCGTGGCCTCTTTAATGCAAATGTCTTCCGAAGGCTCTTCCTGGCGATAATATCGTTTCTTTTGCTCATATACCGTCCGAAAGTCAAAGGGCAGATAGATGCTTTCTGACGCCGGCATCAAAAATGTGAAGGCTTCTCCCGCCTGATACATATCTTCAAGGGATTTTTTAAGAAGCGATGCCATATACCCTCTCTTCCGGTATTCTTTCTGAGTAGCAACGGCAACAATATAATTAGCATCTTTCCTGCTCCCATTCACCCACAAAGAATAGGGATTCAGATGCAGCATCGAACGAATCTTTCCATCTTCTTCTATCACATATATCTGGTTATCTTTTGTTTTCTCTGTATAATAATATTCTACAAACCTCGCACTATCCTCGCTGAATACTTCTTCATATAACGATTGGCTTGCCTGATGTTCCTGAAGTTCCAACTTGCGTAATCTCATTTTTTCACCTTCAATTATTTTAAATCAATTTATTCAAATGTCCTATCCTCGTTATTTCAAAGTTCGTCTAATCAGCCGGCCTTTTCCGCTTCTTTTACACATGAGGGCAGCCAACCTCTACAACTCCTATCTTGCATAAGGGCAGCCGATCCGTGCAACTTCTATCTTGCATGAGGACAGCCGCCGCATCCGGCGCATCTTCCCTCTTCGGGTCCAACAGCATAACTATAGTTGGCAATTTCTTCCAGGCTTGCGATGGCCTGGGCGGATATTCCCTCGCCACTGCCGGTAAAGCCCAGCCCTTCTTCGGTGGTTGCCTTGATATTTACCTGGTCGATATCGATATGCAGCACATTTGCCACATTTGCTCTCATCGCTTCAATATAAGGAGCCATCTTTGGGCGCTGGACAATGATGGTTGCATCAATATTTCCAATTACATAAAGTTTATCTTCTACTAACTTCCCCACGTGCTTCAAAAGTTTCATGCTGGATGCCCCTTTGTATTCAGGGTCTGTATCGGGAAAATGCCGCCCTATATCTCCAAGTGCCGCTGCCCCCAGAAGCGCATCCATAACGGCATGCACAAGGACATCCGCATCCGAGTGCCCTAATAACCCTTTATCATAAGGTATTTCCACTCCTCCAAGAATCAGTTTTCTGCCCTCTGTCAACTTATGAACATCGTATCCCATTCCAACACGCATATCCTAATCCTCTTTTCCCGAATTATCCTGCTCGATAGTCTGCTCTTCCCCGCAAGAATTTATTCCATCTGATTCATCCGATGTCTCGCTTTCCTTTACGGAAATATTTTCCTTTTCCTCCACAGAAACAGTATCATCTGACGGCTCTGCATCTTCTTCAGACGCCCCATCCTCTTCTATTGCGTCCTTAAACGGATCTCTGTATTCATGCTTGATATACTTCTTCAGGTTAAACAGACAGCAGGCTGCGCCAATTATTAAAAACAGCACCCCTACGACTGTATACAGAATATAATTCTCCGGTTTTTCTTTCATGGCATCCGTGACGAGTCCTCCACCAAGATAGGCAAGATAGCCGCCCGCAATTACCATCAGCATAATTCGCCCTTTCGTTTGCATATCTATGTTCCTCCTTTTGCTTCTTTTTCCTATGTGTATTGTTTTACATGCGACTGACGCTTTTCTTCCACATGTTTTGTATTATATATGATTTGACATTTTTTGTATAGTGATGATTGCATAAAAAGGGCTTGTCTTAAAAATTACAAAAAAGAAAAAGCCTATGCTTATAGGCTTTTTCTTTCAGTAGCGGGAATCCGATTCCTATCGTATGTACAGAAAGAATACTAAACATTTCATAGCCTAATATTTGAATCTTATAATAAATCAAGATGGCTCCAATTCATGGGGCCATTATTCATTAATTAAATAGAAATATGGAATCGAGGGAATATGAATTTGAGTCTATTGTCTGGACAAATCCAACGTACTCTATTATACGAATTGGACGAATGGTATATATAGATTACTATTGCCCTGTTTCTGATGGTTTCGGTGGTTATGCATATAATATTGCAAAACTTCCAAATAGCATATGTCCAAGTCATCACTCGATTAAAGCAGCAGCATGGACTGCGGGGAACAATGGTGCTCGATCTGGAGCAAGTATAGAAATCACTCCGTCTGGTAAAATAAGTTTTGTAGCCGGCACAAACTTCGTTGAAACTGGATTTTCGGTTTGCTATCCTATTAACCTATAGGTGGAAGCCACTAAAAATAATCTGTCGGGCTTGCAAGTGCTTGAGTGTGTCTCAAAAATAATTACCGACAACCATCCACTGTGCATATCCACCGGAAACGTTTGCGTCTGAAAGAAGTATCAATTTATTTGCATTTATTTCACCGACAAAAACATGCGGATGTCCGTTCGGATATCTAGGTGAGACAGTTGCCCAGATAGGTTCTTTCAAGCCGTATTCGGATATGTCAAGTTCTTTCGCATATCCTCCGCTTTCTTGGTGGTTTGTAAATGAATTTAATGGATATGCTCCGTAGATTATTTTTATTCTTGTACTTTCTAGGATTAATACACCGTTCTGTTTTTCACTTAACGGTATGTTTTTGGGTAATTTTCTATTTAGTGCAAAAAGAAGCATCCACATTAAGCGAATACTTCTTTACGTTCAATTCACATCTGATAAAAACCAACTTTCCTTTAATGCACCTGTATACAATTCACAAGTGCTTTTAACTAGAGAAACTCCGACCTCCTTTCCAAACTTACTAGATGCTTTAATTAATGTCTCTAATTGCGCCTTGCCTTTAATAATTTGATTGTCTTCGGTCGTAACTTCAAACGTGTTTTTTCTAATATTTATGCCTGTTATTATCGCATTTGCTATTTCTATCTCTTCATCTCTAATATCCCCAATACTATCTAATGTGAAGATAATCCCTGGTGCTTTAGAATATTTTAACTCCATACGTCTAATCTCCGACCGTTCATTCTTCCAGTCAACCTCAATGTTTACCAAATTATCTTTCATCTGATTCAGCCAATTCTTATAATGTTTTACTGTTCTTTGTCCATATGGTGCTATCCTATCAATTAATTCTTCCCCTCCATCACTATACTCTAATATACTAAAAAATTCATTTAGCACCTTATCTGTTTGATATAGTTCTGTTGTCATTTCAATCTGCTCATATTCTTTCTCCAAAATTACGCCAAAAGACCCTGGAAACATCCCGCAAACTTGAAAATCCGCTATTTGTTTTGCATAATCTTTTACACTACCTCTTGATGAATCTGAACCAATCAAAGTATTAGCTATGTTATCAATCATTTCTTGGAATCCATCCAATACGGAAACCAATATTCTATTTGATATTTTACCGGTGGAAATATTATCTCCATATAACCTAAATTTAATTTGTTCTTTTGACAATGCTTCTGATATTTCCATCTTCTTACTGATTAAGGACTCTAACCTTCTTTCAAATTCAGCAATCTGAAAATCAATCATAGGAGAAGCATTCAACTTTCTAAGTGATTCTATTCGTTCTTTAGTCTCGGCTATCCTTTTATCAATTGTACTAATTGTTATCATTGACATTAGAATCACCTCCTACAAAAGATTTCAATGCAGTTTCTTCCAATACTATTATACCTTTTGGTATATCATCCCTGCTATATCCGAACTGTCCTTTCCAGTAATTTCTATTATTAATCTGCTCTCCATAATCCTGTGGACTCAACTTTTTCATCGTATCATCGCATATTGCTACAGCAGGATAAACATCTAAATTAGGTATCTGCCTAATGCTCTCCCATTTACCAACGATACTATTAAATGATTCTACATAGAAAAAAACAACTACGTCAATGTCATTAGGATTTATCTTTGCAGTCGTAAAACTTCCATCTATCCAAATTTCATAGACTTTAAAGTTTTTCACCAATAAACTAAAAAACTTAATAAAATTATCAAATATTTTTTTCCTCGTTTGAGATGTGTCGAAATTATTCACCAAAAATTCACACACTTCTGGTATTGTGCTTGTATGTAGTCCTGGCTCAATAATTCCATTTTCATTGAACTTCACCGCTGAATCCTCCTGCTGTATTATATATAATAAACAACAAACTTTATTAAATAATACAACATATAAAATAACTTTACAATAATTCTATTAGTTCTTATATAATTTATTATAGAACATTTGTTCATACATTTCAATCGAAAATAGGCCCCGGAGTTCTTACGCCCCGGGGCCTCTGTACTAAATGCAGCCTAACCGTCTAAGCATCATATCCATCACATTTCTGCCTGCGATCTTATCTTCGTTCAAATTCATATCATGTTGGAATCTGTGAACAGCATCTTCCAACCCTCCGCCGAAGACTCCCGGACATTCAACTGCTCCTGTATAATACCCAAGCGCGGTTAGTCCGATTTCTACAAAGGTGACAAGATACTGCGTTTCTCCACGTTTCACATAATGCAGCCCTCTTACTCTATTCGTTTTAGATCCGATTATCCCATCCTCTTTTAGTGTAGGATTCGGCTTGTAATCCAGATTGCAGGCGCGCTGCAACGCCATTGCAATTCCTCTTCTGGTCTTTGGCCCGTTCTTCCCATCTTCCGGTATCCCTGCGCTGGTAAAATTATTAATGTGAATCTGCGCATTCAGCATTGACTGACTGGAAGGGCTTGTATTCGTAGGTTGTGGTGACGGTTCCGGCGTCCCGCCAGGAGAAGCATTTTTGCTGCCTTTCGCGTATGCATCCCATGCGGCTGAGTCACCATAGAATACATCCAGATCCAGATTTCCAGCCCAGCCGGACAAGCGGCCGGACGATGTGTATTGATACATAGCACAACTGCCGAATGCGCCGAGTCCGCCCTTGATTGGGGCGTTCGGATTATATCCCATTGTCTGGTACCCGGCATAATATCCAGCGTTCCACAGGCCGTAGTCCGCTTTTGCTACGGAAGACCAATCATAGGCGTTAATGCAGTTATTATAAGAGTAAAGGAGTGGTCTTACTCCGGTTTTTGAATATACTCTATCCAAGAACTCTTTTGCGTAACCAACACCTCTGTATACAGCATTTCCTTCCCAGTCGAGCACAAGAATCGCTTCGCCAATATATCCGGCTATGTTCTTCAGGAAGAAATCTGCCTCTGCTGTACCACTGCTCTTTCCGCTCGCGAAGTGATACACGCCTAATTTTTTTCCGAGTTTCTTCGCCTGCTGGTAAAATTTATCACAATACTTGTCCACAAATGTAGTACCCTCCGTAGCCTTCATGATGACGAAATCACATGGCACTTTAGATACATCCAATCCTTGTTGGTGGTTGCTGATGTCAATTCCATTCATGCTCATAATCATATTCTCCTTCCTGTGCGACGTCGCACAATAAAAAGAGAGCCTGTTTCCAAGCCCTCTGAATCCTACTTCTTGATTTCAATCTCCCAGAATCCGCCGTCCCTAGTCCATATCCGAACCCTGTCTCCGACTCTCTTGATATGGTCCACCTGTGGGCTGCGGCATACCTGTATGTACTCCGGCACGGAAAGGATATTGCCCCTTGCCCGCACAAGATCGTCTATCTCCCAGGTGTACATTATTCATCCTTCCCAATCTGCTTAATAATCTGGTTTACATAAGTACTTAGCCCTGCTACCAGGATGCCCTGCACGATCGCCGTAAAGACCGCTAGCGCAATGTCCTGACCAGTGGAAAATGTAGCCGTAGCCATCACCCAGATTCCGCACACAAATATCCCTGCAATTCCGAGCACCAGAGGGATAATCTTGTCTTTGACAAATGCAGCCTGCTTAAGCCACATTCCCAAAAAATATAATGCGATTGCTACGACAATAAGTTCCGGTTTTACGTAATTCATAATCTGTTCCATCTTAAATCCTCCTACTGAATCATTGTTAACAAGTAGATCAGGCCGCCTGCCACCGCCGCTCCAATAGCCCCAAGGAATGCGTTGAACAATGCCTTCGTTGAGTCTTTCCAGCGCCTTGCCGGTTCCTGCTCCATACACTCGACCTTATCCTTTATATCTTCTACATTCCTGTTTGTATGCTTCATTTCCGAAGCCATCTCAACCAGTGTTTCTGACATAGTGTGTATTTCCTCGACAATCGGCTCAAGTTTGTCAATCCTATGCTGATTGCTCTTTGCCCGCTGTTCCACCTCTGTAAGTCTTTTCTCATGTTCTAAATCCATCTCGCACCCCCGGTTACCTTATTCTGTAATGCGGCTTCTCTTCATTAAATAAGTGATACCGCAAATAATCATCAAGAATTATGCCGACCGCCGATAAAAAGAACCACAACACCGAAAACGGCAAGCACACCTGCCCTAGCAAATTAAGAGGCAGGCCAGAATAATCCCAAACGTCCCATCCAAGCCATAAATTAATTACACACCCAGCGGCGAACTCCACTGCCGTTATAATAGCCGCGCCAATGATGCACTGCCGCCATAGCGGCATCTCCCACGGTATAACCTCATTAATCAGCCCAATCAGCCAAAAACAGATGCCGCCAACTAGAAACATAGTCCAGTGGCTGCAACCCCTGAAAACTAATTCGCATAGCACGTAAAGTAGGCCGCCAATACTGCATAGTACCAGCGGCCTTACTGCCCTCATATTGCTTGAGCCGCAATCATGGCTTTCAGCGGCTCTGACTGATATGCTTCTGGGATTGTCATTCCATATGTTACAACTTCAACCTCTGTTTTTTCTTTCAGTGACCGAATATAAATTCGAAGGTCCCTAAAATAAGTTACATGCCAAGTCACATATTCCATCGCCGCAGTCGTAATCAATGCCATGTCTGCATTGCTGTAGAATTTGCAATGCTCTGCTTCATCAGACGTATGCCACGGAATATTGTTTTCTCCTGCCATTACCTGTGCCTGTAGCCCCACAAGACTTGTCTGGTCATGATCTGTCAATGTAAAATGCTCTACCGCTCCGTCTGTAAGTTTGACATTAATTCCCTCCTGGATGGCGGCCTGCTGGGCCTCATTCATTTCCCGTACCTTCATTTCCTGTACTTCGTCCAGGCTTGGTTCATACGGTTCTGGCTCTGGAACAGGTTCTGGTTCGACATACACACTGTCATCATTCGACAAAACAAAACCACCCTCTATTTCCTTGTAGAGAGTGGTGAAATCTTCGTATTTTCCATATACGCTTCCAACATCATTGATGAGATGGAAGCCGGAAGTATTCTTTTCGACATCTCCTATAATCTGGATGAGATGCTCGCCGAGGCGTTTTACTTCTGCCTTCGAAGGTGTTTCTGTATTAAGAAATAATACATTCTGCATGTATCATTCCCCCCTTTCTTTTTATAATTATTGGTTAACTAAATAGAAATTTTAAAGAATCCGTGTATGCGGATGGCTACATGGTT
>ERZ1036412.429-NODE-429-length-31325-cov-89.748737_pt1 | contig 31325 bp, 35 predicted proteins | sample MGYA00514218_ERZ1036412 | MGnify/ENA primary metagenome ERZ1036412 (study PRJEB33795, sample SAMN09464944) | human gut metagenome | host: Homo sapiens | place: USA: Stanford, California | collected 2016-11 | study: EMG produced TPA metagenomics assembly of the...
GTTAAAAGTAGTAAATGAGTAGTAAAATCAATCTGCAAACCTGCGAATATGCCTGTAAATCAAGCATTTTTCAAGACAATCAACTAATTTATTTATAAATCTGTTATTTGCAAATACAAATAAAACAAATCTGACTGTTAATCAACGTTTTTCTTATCGAAGGGAACGTACGATCTCGGTAAGCAGATTCACGCTGTGAACAATGGCCTTAGCCTCAAAAGCAGGGTAATCTACCGAGGCACTGTCATCTGCCTTATCCGAAATAGCCCTCACAATAAGGAAAGGGATGGAGTTAAGGTAGCAGGCCTGGGCAATGGCTGCCCCTTCCATTTCTGTACAATATCCTCCAAAGGTATCTGTCAGCCACTTCTTTTTTTCCTTATCAGAAATGAACTGGTCTCCAGTCACCACACGTCCCACAAAGGTGTGGATGTCCGGATTCACCCTGGAACAACACTCCTCAGCAAGATTTATAAGACCTTCATCTGCCTTAAAAGCCAGCGTCTCCACCCTGGGTATCTGTCCCGGTTCATAGCCAAATCCGGTTGCATCCATATCATGCTGAAGTGCATCGCTGGAAAGCACAATGTCCCCAATATCAATTTCTGCCTTCAGAGAACCTGCAATTCCCGTATTCACCACACCTGTTACACTATATATATCTGCCAAAATCTGGGTGCACATAGCTGCATTGACCTTGCCAATGCCGGAGCGGACCACTACTACCTCCTTCCCCTCCAGCTTTCCTTTATAAAAGTCCATGGCAGCCCTTGACTCCACCTGTACATCTGTCAACTGCGCCTTAATCATAGCCACTTCCTCGTCCATGGCTCCAATAATCCCTAGCATAATTACCTCCTTCTGTCATGTACTATTCTTCTATTATATAGGATGCCTAAAGATTTTCAAGTTCAAAGCTTGTTCTCACTTGACATTATCTTTTGCATAAGGCATAATCGGATATACACGAATTTATTACAGGAGGCACTACACATGAGATTTAAAACACAGGGAGTCTGTTCCAGGGAGATATCCTTTGAGGTAAAAGATAATAAACTGACCAACGTCCAGTTCGTAGGCGGCTGCTCCGGCAATACTCAGGGCCTGTCCCGGCTCATCGAAGGCATGGACGTGGATGAGGCTATCCGAAGACTGGATGGAATCCAGTGCGGTCCCAGGCCTACATCTTGTCCGGATCAATTGGCTCGGGCGTTGAAGCAGTTTAAAGGGCGGTAAATATTCTACTAATCTAATATGCTAAATTTAGCTACAAATACTTACTTAAGTTCTTAAAGGGCATTGTTTCTCTATGGATCCAATGCCCTCAATTTACTAAGTCTACTCACAGAAATACAATTAACATACCTAATCAACCCAAACTCCATCCGTTGCAGGACTATATCCTTCAAATTCCCCATCATACACAACAACAAACGCTCCTCTTAAACGATAATAATATCCTTTATCCTGATTCTTAAAGGTAATATTCAATGAAGGACGATTTAAGCCTTCCTGATAATCTTTCGCATAAAATTCAGCATCGTAATATGTCACCTGCCTCCATCGTTCTCCCGCCACATCCCAACGGTCTAAATAAATGGTAATATATGCTTCGTCTGCAGGTACATCTAAATAGGCAGTTGCAACCCCACCAATATCCCCATTTCCCTGGTTAGTAATTAACACATTTGCTTCAGCAAAGAAATTACCTCTAACTTTTGTTGAATCATAACCATAAGCACTTCTTACCGTTTTTGGAAGCAAATCCGATGGGGTATTTACTGAAGAATAATCATTCAAATTAAACGGACCTGCCCAAACAGTTAAACTCATTAATATTGATAACAATAACGAGCAAAACAAAACTACGCTATTTTTCTTCATGATTTGAATCCTTTCCCTAAGTTATTATTCTTTCAACTATATTAATAAATTCTTCCTTACTCATTATTCCAATAACTCTACAGTACACCCCTTGAGCTATAAAAGATCCCCTATATCTCAAGCTCCCATCTTCTAACACCTCACTTTCAATATTTATATCCTCATTTATCCATTTATTATATACAGTAAACTCTGCCTGATAATCTGAGCCATAGACACTAGATGCCTCCCTACTTGTTTTTGACTGACAAAAATAAAAATATTTATTGTCATGGATAAATTCGATATCTGCTCTTCCATTGTCAATATAAAGTGAATTGAAATTCATATCCGCAGGAATATATCCCAGCTTAAATGATTTGATATTCAGCTCTTTTTCAATTACTTGATATGCCTCATCTTCTCCATTAACGGCTATCTTATTAGAATCATTATTATATACTATATTATTCTCGTCTCTAACCCTCTCCCGATAAAAATACGATTTCGTCCCCATAGCCACCATACATCCACTCCCTGCCACAAGACAGGCAATTAAACCAATCGCAGCCAACCGCTTCCATCCAAATCTCGGTTTGATAACCTTGGGGTGCTCTGGTTGGTCGGATTCCGGTACATTCTTTGACTCAGCCTTTTCTTCCTGTATCCTTGCCCAGATTTTTTCAAACTCATCTGATGATGGGGACGGAATGGGAAGGGGGACGGTCATATTCTTGACTGCTTCAAATTCTTTTAACAGTTCTTCATCTGATATATCATCCGTTCCCCAAATCGGGCAGTCCATAGAATTGTCCTGTTCTGAATCTCTTTTATAATCTCCCACGTGACACCTCTGTTTACCAAATCTCCTAAAGTTCCCTTTGCCTTTAGGGTTGACTTTTTGCGTTTAATGCTTACTATAATAGTAGACGTTTATGAATGCCGGTTTCCCCAGCATATCATATTCTTTAGGAGGTTTTTATGAAAAAAATCATTTTAACCGGCGGCGGTACTGCCGGACACGTTACCCCCAATCTGGCCCTGCTCCCTTCATTAAAAGAAGCTGGTTACGAAATCCGCTATATCGGTTCATACCAGGGTATGGAACGCAAGCTGATTGAAAATGCGGGCATTCATTATGATGGCATATCCTCTGGCAAGCTGCGCAGATACTTTGATATCAAGAATTTTTCCGACCCGTTCCGCGTTGTCAAGGGTTACGCGGAGGCCAGACGGCTCTTAAAACGCCATAAACCGGATGTAATTTTTTCTAAGGGCGGTTTTGTTGCAGTTCCCGTGGTTCTCGCTGCCAAGCACTATAAAATCCCTGTCATCATACATGAGTCCGATATGACGCCAGGTTTGGCTAACAAAATCTGCATTCCCTCTGCCCTTAAAGTCTGCTGTAACTTCCCGGAGACCCTTAAGTACCTTCCATCTGACAAGGCCGTACTTACAGGCTCCCCTATCCGTGAGGAACTGCTCCAGGGCGATCGGCTGTCCGGGCTCACTTATGCCCACCTGACTGCCAGCAAGCCTGTACTTCTTGTCATTGGCGGAAGTCTGGGCTCTGTAGCTGTAAATACGGCGGTCCGCAATATCCTCCCCAGGCTTCTGCCCAGCTATCAGGTAATACATATCTGTGGCAAAGGCAATCTGGATGAAAGTCTGATTGGAACTGCCGGATATGTACAGTATGAATACGTTGATGCTCCCCTAAAGCATCTTTTCGCGGCTGCCGACCTTGTCATATCAAGAGCTGGGGCCAATTCCATCTGCGAGCTTCTGGCACTGCGCAAACCGAATCTGCTCATCCCCCTGTCAGCAGCGGCCAGCCGCGGAGACCAGATTCTCAATGCCAATTCCTTTGCAAAACAAGGATTCAGTAAGGTTCTGGAAGAGGAATCATTGTCTGACGACTCTCTGCTTGACGCGATTAACGATTTATACCTAAACCGTAATTCCTATATACAGTCCATGGAGCAGAGTAATTTGAACAATGCCGTTAAAACAGTTGTATCTCTCATTGAATCATGTGTGAAATAACGTTAGGGCCAATTATCATTTTTTAGCAGTTCTTCAAGGTACTTTCTGATACGGCTGACTCTGGAATAACATGCCTTTTCTGTAATATTCAGCATAGCGCATACTTCCCTTGTCGGCCGTCCCTCTATCAATCTGAGCGTCGCGACCTGACGCCAGTTTTCAGGCATCCTCTCGATTTCCTTAAGAAGCGCCTGACATCTCTCTTTGCTGACTACAAAATCCGGCAGATTGGCAGCCTTATCGTGTGCCGGATAATCCTCACTGTTATATGCCTCTTCGTCCAATTCCCCATAGCTCCTGTACTTCATCTTTCGGTGAAAATCCATACACCGGCTCTTCAGAATACGTATCAGCAGCGCCCTCTTACTTTCCTCGGACATATCCAGGGAATATTTATACCGGGCATATGAGACAAATGTATCCTGTACCACATCCTCAATATAATCCACAGGAATATCGTTTACATAAGCTATCCTTCTCAGGTATACCTCATATTCCAGATACATTTTCTCAAACAGTTTCTTATCTTCTGTATCCATCTTCTCAATCTTCATTGCAATTACAGACAGCCTTTGATTTTATCCGCAACCTCTGCCAGTTCCTCTGGCGAAGCCTTTCCCGGAGTCCAACCGACAATGGCTGGACCTCTCTCATATCTTGGAATCACATGCATGTGGAAATGGAACACAGTCTGCCCGGCTGCCTCTCCATTATTCTGAACCAGATTGAATCCCGCGCATCCGAGAGATTTCTTCATCGCAGAACCAATCTTGGCACCCAGAGGAAGGACTTTGGCGGCTATATCCCCATCCAGTGAGCATACATCTGCAAAATGCTGTTTTGGAAGGATAAGAGCATGTCCTCTGGACGCCGGTCCCAAATCCAGAATCACGCGAAAATCCTCATCCTCATACAGAGTGGCTGACGGAATCACCCCGCCCGCTATTTTACAAAAAATACAATTGTCATCTGTCATTCTGAAAATCCTCCTTCCGCTGCGGTTAACACAGCCTGCATTCTATCCAGCCATACCGGAAATTCTGGCAGCATGTTTCCTCCTGTAAAGCAGGATGCCTAAAATGAAGCCGGAAATCAGGCCTCCTATGTGAGCTACATTGTCCACTCCTGTTGAAGTAAACCCATGATAAAGGGTCAGCAGAACCATAAAGCCCAGCTGCCTGTTGGTTAGTCCGTCCAACTGACCGTGATGAATGGCAATCACATAGACCAGACCGCCTATCACACCGAAGATTGCGCCTGAAGCTCCCGCTGACACACTGGCCGCTCCTGTCCGTACCTGAACAGCCAGAGATATACCGTTGGCAGCAACACCGCTGGCAAGGTAAAATATCAAATATTTGATATGACCCAGCGCCTTTTCCATCTTCTCGCCAAGCACCAGCAGAACCAGCATATTATTTGCCAGATGGCTGACTCCGAAGTGCAAAAACATGGCAGTAAACAGCCTGTAATACTCTCCACCAAGGATGACAAACGGCGCAAATACCGCACCATGTTTTACCATGAATACGCCATCCTCCGTGGAGCCGATGGCCTCCAGATACAGAAATACCAATGCGTTGACTGCTGCCAGCGCAATATTGACATATGGCCTGTTCCTGTTTATACCTGTAACCATCCGTATTCCTCACATCCTTAATGATATATAATCTTAGCATACTTTAAAGGACTTGTTAAGTGGCTTTGACGCAATAAAGTTATTTTTTATGCCCCCACCCCTTGCTATCTGCTATTTCCGCAACCAAAATCATACTATTGTTTTAAGATAGAAAGTACATACAGGACTGCTCTGTGCAGCTAATAAAAAACATATCCGCAGTCAGCCATAAATATCTGGTCTCCCGGCTCCAGCTGTGTTGTCTCGTTTGCCTCCAGCAAACGGCCTCTGACCCTGGTGCCATTGGTAGAGTTAAGGTCTGTTACAGTATAACGCCCATTATTTTCATCTAATCTTATGTGAAAGCGGCTTACTGTATCTTTAAGCAGCACATAATCGGCTAAATCCTTGTGTTTGCCAATCACAAAGGGAAAATAGGATATTACAATGTCTTCATCCGAACCGTTGAGGGCGGATAAGCGCCGTACCTCTTCCCCTTCTGCCGGCCGCTCTGATAAAAGAACAGTCTGAAAGGATTCTTCGGCACTGTTTTGTGGGATTTTCTGGGAATATTCATTTTTATTTTCATTCGTATACACGGGAGAAGGCTGAATGTCCAAATCCTCATCTTCGTCATCTTCGTCCTCATACAAAATTCTCCATGGGTCCTGCTCCTCGCCTGAGTCTGTATCATCTCCATTATCAGCCCTATGCCCAATGAACAGCCCGTATATATTGATGGCTGATAATATAACCAGTAAGCCTCCGTCTATTGCTGCTAACATTTTCCAATTATCGAAGACCGCTGTCATCCCTCTGAACAGCCACAGTGCCAATGGACAAAGAACTGCCACTGACAGCCATAAAATAAACTGCCGTATGAAAATGTTTCCTTTCCTTTCATCCTTTTCCTTCTTTTCCCGGTCCTTCCCCCCGTCCTCCCCCTGTTCTTTCTTCGTTTTCACACTTTTTCCTCTGCCTTGCCCTGTATCAGCCTCTTTCCCCTGTTTCTCTTCATCTTTTCCCTTTTGTTCCTTCTCCCAATTATCCCTTCCCTGCACGCCTCCCTTCTTCGCAAAAACTTCTTCCTGCTCCCTAAATAACACTCTTTTCTTCCCCTTCCGCCGTTCTGACGCAATCAGCCCCAGCAGATCGTCCATTCCGCAGTTTTCCTTAAGGCTTTCCTGATAAAGCCCATAAGCCAGAACGACACACTCCCTGTCTTTATGGTTTATCCTCTTCAGAATGTATTGCAGAAGGCGGCTCAGTTTCTCCTGAAAATCACCCTGAGCGCCGGGAACCAGGCACAAACCGGTCTGGAACAGTTCCGGCTCCACATAAATATATTCCGGTTCCAGCAAAACACCGCCTGCGTCTAAAAGATATTCCTCCATACCATTCAATGCTGTATGTATCTGAATTAATAACTGGCATATCTCATCCCCGGTTATAAAACGGGTCTCCAGAAGGCGGCTTAACGGTTGTCTGGAGGTGATGTCATAACAATACGAAGGCCGTCCATCCTGATATGTTATGTACATCCTCAGCAGCCCGCGAATCTCATTGTGGGCCAGCATTCTGGCTTCATATCCGGCTGTGGTCTCTGCCATCCCCGCTACCAGGTAATTGCGTTTTGCTTCTCTCCTGTAGCTAATTTCCATCTTCTTTGACCAGCCCTTCAATTAAAGTAATCTTGCGCAGGAATATCTCCGGCCGGAACCTTCCCGCCTCAATCTCCCTTTTCCATTTCCCATCTCTGCTTACTCCGTATATCCTCTGTCCTTTTTCCTTTATCATCAGATTGCAGTCAGTAAAAAACATGAGACGGCCCATATGTTCCTGTGCCCCGGACACAGAGGCTTCCAGTTCCCGCACGCTTCCATGACGTCCCTTTTCCACCGCCTCATGCAGACCCATGGCGGCCTTGGTCTCATCATGAATACGGGCTGCCTGCTGGAGCATCACCGATACGGACAGCAATACCATGGCCATAATCCATGCCGCCTCAACTGTAAGACTTGCCTTAAGCGTTTTTTCTTTCATATGAACATCACCCCGATTCCCGCCGGGATCAGAAACGGAAGAAGAGGAATGCGAAGCCTTCCCCTGTCTGTTCCCTGCAGAATCCCTTTAAACATCAAAACCACGGATAGCAAAAAGCATACACCTAAACCGCCTGCCAGCAAAACCAGATTTTTCACTGCCCCCAGATAAATGCCTGATACCAGAAAGAACCATCCGTCCCCTTTCCCCACAGCCTCGTTTGTTATCCGGGACAGAAGAAGCAATCCTCCTCCTACAGCCATGGCCATGGCTGTATCTTTAAACTGACCCGCTATAAAACCAAACGGCAGATGGGAGACGGAAATCTGATATCTGACTGCTGCCTCCAGCATAATATACATACATCGCACAACGGCTCCTGCGGCTCCCGATATCACAATCAGGCTGAGCTTTATCCTGTGATTCCTCATATCCTGCCACGCTCCAATTAACAGCATCATAAGGAAACCGCAGCGCAGCATTACTCCCGCTATTTCATGCCATACTGTTAACTGTTCTGACAAATCACCATTCAATATCCCCAACAAGCGGCACCCCCGTCTCCCAAATTATTTTCCTCTGCAATAAGAACACTCCCCAAAATATTCCACCTGAGACAATGGAACTGCCTGAACATACGCAATGATGGACCGGCAGCTTTTAGACAGATGATAGCTTGTGCCGTATGGCATGACATACACCGTACCAGCGCTCCCCATACTGCCGCTCCCTGTACCTCCGTTCCCTGTACTTCCGCTCCCCGCGCCACAAGTCCCGCAGGGAGAATACCTTCTCCCCGATTCATTCCGCAGTTCCCCAACAGTACCAAAATCCACCGCTTTTAAATCATTGTAAAGATAATGGCAGGTCCTTAAGCGGTGGTAACGGGTGGAATTTTTCCCGATATATACTGTTTCGTCATCTTCTCCATCCCCATCCCTGCCGCCATCTCCAAAACGTCCCCCATCCGCTCCGTTCCACATTCTGCGGCTGCATACCTGTTCCACGGGAATGCTGTTGATTCCTAATACGGAAAAGGGAAGACGCATCCGATATCTCATCACTATATGGACCATTTCATCCGTCCCTATATCCGTTCCCTCAAATGATACGGCTTCCACCCACTCTCTGTTAATCCCTCCCAATATCCTGGCTGAAGCATATGCTGCTGCCAGGACAGAGGATGCTGTATCCTCTGCCCTCCCCACATCCACCTCTGCACCGCCCTCCTCTGCAGTGCGGAAACAGTATTCCACATAGGCATGCTGACTCAGTTCCTCCCCCACGGATTCCATTACTGCCTGTATCTGTCTCTGGCGGTCCAGCATCTTCATAGGCATAATGAGACAGAAACATAAGAACAGGAACAGGGACAGACTGAGTGCTGCCTCTATGGACAAACTCCCCTGCATCTGACAGGAGCTCCATGATAATGCCCCTTTTTCATGGGACAGTCGACAGCGCATACGTACTTGGAGAGGTGCGGTTGCATTTTTATTTGCTGTTTTGTTATCTGGACAATACGATTTTAATTTTATATTCTGCACCAGAAAAAAGGGCATCATCATGAACCTCCTTTCCCCATTTCTGAAATCTTAGCAGCTCTTATTTCTATGGTATCTACGGACTTTTGTAATCTTCCAGGTAACTCCCGGCTACAGCCATGCGCGTGTCATATGCGTAACCCTCCTCCCGCTCCTGACTTTTCCACAATCCATTTGAAAAAAACACATGTTTTCCACTGACAAGAGCTTCCGCATTCACCGTACATACACAGTTTGCCAGAGAAAATCCCGGCTGTTTCCTTGCTGTAACAACCTGCATTACATCCATCATCCGGTAAACCAGGTCCGTATCATAACCTCCGAAAATAAGTATCCGGAGATAACCTTTATAATCAGTTCCACTTCCATTCCCATCCCCTCCTTCCCCATCAATCAAACGCCCGCTCCTTCCCATCTCCAAAAGTCCTGCCAAATCCATTTTCCAGTCGGAGGCCGTCTTAATGACCGGTACCCTTTTTCCCTCCAACAGGCACCGCACATCCAGCAGCGCCTCACCAAGGGCCCACACTGCCATGATAAAAAATGCCACCACCCATACAAGAGGCAGTATCCCCGTCCCTCCCACTATGGTCAGAGCCAGACTCCGTGCCTCCTGGCGTTTTCCGGAATCCGACAGGATATGTACCAGATTGAGTCCTTCCCTAAAAGCAACCAGACGCGCCGCCACACCGCTTAAGTTGTCCTTATCCTTCTCCTTTCCATGAATGATGTATTCCAGCTCATAAAACTCCCCCTTCTGCATCTCCTTTTTAAACCCTTTAAAAAAGCGTATATCATATTCTCCTATAATCAGACGCTGTATCAGCGTCCTGACTCCGGTCAAAAAGCCGGTGCTTTTGGAATCTCCGCCGCCGTCTGTTTTCCTCTGGACAGACGGTGTGCCGGAAAGCCTGATGTCTGTGCCGGAAACAACGGTTCCTTCCGGCAATACCAATTCCAGCATCCCTTTTCCTGCCATATTGGCTACCTGTTCCAGAAAGCCTTCCTTTTCCTTATCGCGGACCCCGAATTCCACTCCCAGCGAGAGCATACCATACTGGGACCAGCGCGCTCTCACCGGTTGCCACAAGGCGGCCTCGTCCAACTCATCGTCCTCATCCTCCGGCTCCCAGTTACTGATATACTCCATTACCTCCTCAGCCATATCTATCATTTCCCCAATCCACCGAATCCTGTCCCGGCTCAGATTTGTCAGCGCCTCAACCTCCCTGCGGCGCTGTCCGTCCTGGGCCGCATATGACTCATACTGACTGATTTCCTCCTCCAGGGCAGCCCGCACATCGTCACTCAGGTCATTGGTTTCCTCCAAAAACCGTTCTCTGCTGTCTGTCAGCTTCTTATACAGTTCATCCGCCCTTTTCTCATACGTCTTTACCTGCCCTGGAAGCCGTTCCAGTTCCCGTATCATTTTATTGGTCTGGGATACGAAACCGCCTCCATCCAGCCGGTCCAGGCAATCCTTTCCCTGTTCCCACCGTTCCCTCTGGGCCAGAAGCGTACTGTTAATTGTCTCCAGCGCCTTTTCCACTCTCACAGCTTCCCTGGAATGGGCGGAATACAATTCCGACACGCGGTTAACGCTGTTTCCCTCCTTCCAGGCCCCCGACAGCTCTATTGCACCTGCTTCATCCAGCTCGTCCCAATCTACATCCAGCAGCCCATACTTCATATAATCCAGAATTTCCTGTTCAAAATATCTCCCGTCTCCCTGGGTCAGACCCGTCATATCGGTTATCCGGATCTGGTCCGCCTTCATAGGATACCAGTTGCCGGCCTCCATATAGGGCCTCATAAATTCCCTGAGCTCCTTCTCCAGCGTCTCTGCCTTGTCATACTCAAGGCCCAATATCCGGTATTTATCCCACAGTTCCCGGTGGTACTGGGCCATAAGGGAATCTGCGGATGAGTCCACTGCCATCCGCAGATAGCATCTGGCGCCTGCTGTGCGGGCCGATTCCACGACCACGCACAGCAGCGAGCAGGCACTGAACAGTATCATTGCCAGGAATACCGTAATCTCACCTTTCCTGCACATTAATACACCTCTTTTGACTGGCTGTTTATCTCCTTAAAAATATTTTGCAGCAGGGTTGTTATCTGCTTTTTAAAGATAATGACCAGGCCTATGAGCACCACCAATACCAACACCAGCTCAATCACCCCCACGCCCTGTTCATCCTTCCAGAACTCCCTTAATTCTTTTCCTAATTCCATGGCTCTCCTCCTTATGCTTTACTTGAATTCCATCAGCGCCGGAACAGCTATCATAACCATGACCACTGACAGTAGTATGAACAGCGGAAGCAGCAGTTTTGTTCCAGCTTCCTCCCCCAGGCGCCTGGCCTGATGTTTTCTCTGTTCAAATGCATCTGTCATCTCTGTACGCAGCAGATTCCTGAGATTCTTTGAACCGTTTTTACGGTTTTGTTCCAGCAGACCTCCCAACTTCATATAAGACTGGAGTCCACACCGCCTTCCAAACTCCTCAAATGCACTCCCCTCCGGCACTCCCCCCTTCATCTGGCAGCTGGTCTCATACATTTCCTCATAGACATACCGTTTCCTGCGCCTTCCCTGCTCCACCATCATGTTATATTCCAGGGCAATCTTATCCCAGGCCGTCCGGATACTCATACCGGCGCCCAGAAAAATGGTCAGCCTGGACAATACCTCCGGGTAATCCAGTGCCAGCTGGCGTTTCCTCGCCTCTGCCCTGTTTTGCAGCCCGGCCCGGTCCTTTAGAAAACATAAGACGGCTCCGGCCGCTCCCAAGCCCATCACCGGAACAAAGACAGACTCTTCCGGCAGACTGTATTGCAGGCTCCGTCCCTGATACTCCTTAGGAAGCTTCATATAAGCTGTAGTGGACTGCAGTTCATCCTCCTTCTTGAGGAACTCGGCAAATGCCGCCTCCGTCTGTTCCTGTTCCGTAAGCACCGGTGGCTTTACGCACACGGACAGTTCATATTCTTCCGGCCATTTCCCCTCTGTCATACGCACATGCAGGTTGATTCTGATTCCCTGCTCGTCAATCCCCCTCTGTTTCATCTCATGGACATGCAGTTCACCAAAAGAATCCAGAAGCTCCGGCTCATCCGATTCCCACCTGAGCCTTATTCCATAGCTGTCCAGATATGTAAGCAGGTTCAAATCCTGCCTTACATCCTCAAGAGACGGATTATTTCCCAATATAAGCTTCGGAAGCTGTTCCATCACAGCCTCGTACGCCTTAAGGGCCTCCTGTTTCGTATATACCCGTTCTGACAGAACCATTTCCACAGGAACCGCCTTCTCCTCAAGACCCTCCACCATCAGGCTGTATGTCTGATTCCCCTGTCCATAGCTTCCCCTGGCCAGGGTATTGCCTTCCAAAAGATCGCTGTCTGTGCGCTGCCACAACTGTGCCGCCATTCCCAAGAAAAGGCCGGCTGCCAGGCATATAACCTGTTTCCGCCCAATCCGGGCCCAAAGCCTCCCCCCAGGTCTGTTTCTAATCCTTATCGTCCGCTCCACCTGCCTTTCACACCTCAATGTCCAGTATCTTCCCGGCCATAACCAGCGCGCCCGCATAGGCTGCCAGACACATGGTCATCACTCCCCGGCCCATCCAGGTGCCGTACATCACGCTGAAAAATCCAGGGGATGTAAGATCAATATAGAGTACAATCAAAAACGGTATCAGATTCATGATTTTCTGTTCAAATATCCTGGAAGCAAGCATGGTGTGTATCTCCTCCTTAACCTGCACCTTATCACGGATAATTCCAGCCGTCTGGCGGATGATTTCCACCAGCTCACCTCCGCTTCGTTTAGCCGCGGACAGTACCTGGGCAAAATTATCCACATCCTCCAGTCCGCTGCGCCGGCCAAAATCCATGAACAGATCTTCTGCCGGACGGTTCATCCGGATTCCATCGCACAGGATCCGGAACTCCTCTGTAATCATCTCCTTCTTTCCAAACAATACTTCCAGCTCCTTTATGCTGAGGGCAAGTCCATTTTCCAAGGAATACCCCGCGCTGAGAAAGGAGGACAGCACCTGGATTCCCTCCTTAAACTGTAATTCCAGCCGCCTGGCCCTCTCCTTCTTTAAATCCTCCCTCCGATATAAAGGATAACAGGCTCCAAAGGGTATCAGAATCAGGAACACCACCGCACTGCGGTAAAATACATAGGAGGCCAGCCCGCAGGCCCCTATCCCGCAGGCGCCGTATAACAGCCACTCCCTGGCTGTAAGCCGGTAGGTGCTGTAATCCACCCTGTCGGGAGGCCGGGCCCTGGGAGCCCTCTTTTCCGGTTTGCTCCTGGCAATCTCCTGCCTAACCAGGTCCCGCCTGTGTCCCGGCCCTTTTCTGACGAAGCCGGTCCTCCTTCCCGTCATATTCAAACAATGGCTCCAGTTCCACCTCTCCATTCTGCAAACCTCCTATTCTCATAATGGATAAAACTCTTCTCTTTCCATCCTTCAGCCGTCCCAGATGGACCATGATGTCCAGAGCCGACACAATCTGGTTCCTGATTGCCGCCAGCGGAAGGTCTGCCGCCATCAGCACCATGGTCTCCAGCCTGCTTATCATGTCCCGCGGGCTGTTTCCATGACCCGTGGAAAGACTGCCGGGATGGCCTGTGTTCATGGCCTGGAGCATATCCAGGGCCTCTTTTCCCCTCACCTCGCCCACTACGATGCGGTTGGGGTTCATGCGCAGGGCCGCCTTGATTAGCTGGCTCATGGTAATTTCCCCTTCCCCCTCCGTATTGGCGTTTCTTGTCTCCAGGCGCACAAGATTGGGAACCTGCGTTATCTGCAGTTCAGCAGAATCTTCAATGGTAATTACCCGCTCACCGGAGGGTATGAAGGATGACAATGCGTTTAGGAATGTGGTTTTCCCGGAGTTTGTCCCTCCGCTGATGAACATGTTGCATCCCTCCTCCACCAGCTGCTCCAGAAAGCCCGCGGCCTCCGCGCTTATGGCTCCGAAACGAATCAGCTTTTCCATGGTAATCGGGTCCGGGAATTTCCTTATAGTTACAACCGGACCATCCAGGGCCACAGGCGGAAGCACCACATGGACTCTGGAGCCGTCCTCCAGCCTGGCATCCACCATGGGAGAGGATACATTCACCACACGGTTGACCCTGCTTACAATCTGTTGTATGATATCCTCCAGCTGTTCCGGCTTCTCAAATTTCCTGTCCCACAATTCCATCCTTCCGTTTTTCTCCATAAATATCTTTCCTGCTCCATTAACCATGATTTCCGATACGGAGCTGTCATCAATAAGCTCCTGCAGGATATCCAGACGGCGGAAGCTGTCAAAGAGGCTGCCCCGCAGCCAGAGCCGTTCTTTTAACGGCAGGAACATTTCCTGTCCCATGTCTCCTATGGCCCTGTCAATCATCTCCATCAGTTCCCCGTCGTCCATATGGTGGCTTTCCTGCAGCTCTTCCATGACGCGTTCCCTTATGACCCACCGGACACCTTCTCGGTTCCTCCTCCTTGTACTCTCCCTCTCCTCCATGGCTCACGCTTCCTTCCTCACAGCTTCCTCCTCATTGCTCCTACACCCCCTAGCTCTCCGGCTGCTTCCCGTTCAAAAGCTGCCTTACATAATCCCCCATCTCTCCCCATGTCAGCTGTTCCAGGTACCCCTCCCGCTTCATAATACTTGTATGTCTGGGCAGTCTCAGTTTCTGAATCCTGTCCCTGACCCCGGCATCGTCTGCTTCCTCCAGGTATTCCTCGAATTCCTCTATCTTGGCTGCTGAGATATAGTCCTCCCTGACCGGCATATACACCACATCACACATGGAGAGAATGGGCAGTGATCCCCTTCCCATCTGGCCCACGTCCACCACCAGCCTGTCATAGCCGCTCTCCCTCGCAATCCTGTCTATGAGCTGCGCCATGTCCTCCGGCGCCACCTGGCTTAAGTCCTCCGCATATCTCACCGGAGGTATATAATCCATATTTCCCCAGTTGCTGATCATAGACTTTAGCTTCATCCAGTTATACCCTCCCTGCCGGTACAAATACAGCACATCCGATAAATCAGCCTTGTACTCACTGTTAATCAGCCTGGAAAGCCCTGAATATTCCTCCAGGTTCAGATACAGCACCGTCTCCTTTTTTGCCATCACCTGCCCTATGGTTAGGGCCAGCGAGGACTTAAAGCACCGGTTCACAGGGGAATATATGCCCATGACCAGGGCCCTGGTCCCAAGAAGGGCCAGCGACGGCTCCACAGGCCGGCTGCAGTAGGAAGCCAACACCTCACGCATGATACAGTCCCCGGACTGGTACTTGTAGATGGACGGAAATACATCCAGCCCATCCACCAGCTCCCCGTCACACAGAACCATGACCTGCTTTGCCTTCACATCCCCCACCAACGCCCGGGAGCACTCATCTACCAGCAGGATTTCTATGGGATGTTCTTCCCCATATTCTCTGAGCCTGTCCAGGCTGGAAAACGCCATGGCTGTAAACGGAATCTTTTCCTTCTGATTCACATAATCCGCCAGCCGTTCCCCAAAGGCGGGGTCAGCGTCATAGACTGCCAGAATCTTTACCATATATTTACTTCTCACCTCGTTTCTGCCTGGCGCATATGCGCCTTAACACCCATCACTCATCCCTTCCACAACACTGTAATAAGAGTCCCCGCAAAAAAACAGGCTCCCAATGGAATTACGCACTTATATCCATCCCGCTCCGGGCAGTAATACGCCTCTATTTCTTTACTCTGAATCAAACGCCTGATATAGGCAGTCAAATACAAGAATCTCTGACAAACGCTGCCCTCTCGCAGCATCTTTCCGAGAGCCAGAACAGCTCCCAGACACAAGCCAATCACTACGGACCAAAATCCTCTTTCCAAGCCAAAACAGCCTGCCACAAGGGCCATGAACTTAATATCCCCGGCTCCCACCATCCGCAGCAGGAAAAACGGGAAACCGGCTGCAGCCGCCAACACCAGCCCCATTATAAAAACAACAACGCCTTCAGCCGCGGCTGCCCAAAAGCCAACGCTTCCCGCTCCGGACACGCAGGCCTCCGCCGAAACAGCCAGTCCTGCCGCCGCCACGGCCTCCAGGGCCCTGTTAGGTATCCGGTAATACCTGATATCCATAAAGGCGCAATAGGCCATCATGCCATACAATGCATATGACATAAAACAATGTAAACTGAATACACTACCCCCTTTCTCCGTTCCATCTTTCACTTTTTTCTGAGGAAATTTCTGCCTGAGCCAGGCAACGCAAAAATAATGATGTAAATAAAACCATTGAGATAAATCAGACTGTCATGAAATAGACTGTGTTGGATGTTGTTCCATTATGAGGGATTTTCCGGCAAATGTCAAGGGTGAATTTCAGCGAGTTTTATGCATTTCATTTCCGATTTCCTTGACCTTCCTCCCTATACATGGTAAAATGAAGTTGGTTCAAATTTTTAAACCAAAGGAGGAAATGGCAGATGACAACTGCCCAGGAATTACAGAAACGTTTTCATGCCTGTATGCCGCTGTTCATTGCCCTGGGCGATGAGATGCGTCTGTCCATCATAGAGGTACTGACAGAGGAAGCCCTTGACAGCAGGCAGACACCTGGCCCCATCCATTTCGAGCAATACGGTCTCAATGTAAACGAAATCACCAGACGGACCAGCCTTTCCCGCCCGGCCATATCCCATCATCTCAAGATACTAAAGGAGGCGGGCATCGTAGGCGTACGCCAGGAAGGAACGGCCAATTATTATTACCTTACCCTGAGGGAATCCAACCGCCGGCTGATGGAACTGGGTTACAGACTGGAAGAATTCCTGTATTGAGAGCCTGTATTAAAATTTAATTCCGCAGGCCATACATGCATAAGATGGCATTTTCCAGATATACTACTTCTATCAATATCTGGGAGATGAAGCATATGTTTGACATCATGAAAGCAGTCAGGGAGACTGCCGCCGCCAGGTCCGCAGTGACCAGGGCGCGGCGTCCCAGACCTGAACTCATCCGCCTGCGCGTGGAAATCGAACGCACAAAATGTGCCATCGAAGCCGCCAGGAACCACTTTGAGCAGGCCGTGGACCCTACCCTGATAGACTGCTATATCTACGAACTGAACGCGGCCCAGCTGCGCTACCAGTTCCTGCTGCGTAAATTTAAAAGCCAGGAGGATTAGTACTTACAGTACTATCCCCCTCCGGGCGCTGTAACATATAACTACATAAAGATTGCGAGGAAAACAACATGAGCACCTGGTATGAACGGGGAGTGTTCTATCACATGTATCCCCTGGGGATGACTGGCGCCCCCAAACACAATGATGCAACCGAAGTAACCAACCGTTTTAAAGAATTAGACAAGTGGATTCCCCACATCCGCTCCCTGGGCTGCAGCGCCATCTACATAGGCCCGGTTTTTGAATCCGCCAGCCATGGATACGATACCAGAGATTATAAGCTGGTGGACCGGCGTCTGGGCGATAATGATTCTTTCAGAAATTTTGTGGCCCAATGCCACCAGGAGGGCATAAAGGTAGTAGTGGACGGCGTGTTCAATCACACGGGACGTGAATTTTTTGCCTTTAAGGACATACAGGAAAAGCGCCGGGATTCCCCCTATAAGGACTGGTATAAGGGGGTGAACTTTGACTGGCAGAGCCCCTGCGGCGATTCCTTTGGATACGAAGCCTGGCAGGGACATTTTGAACTGCCCTGCCTGAACCTCTTTAACCCGGATGTAAGGTCCTATCTCTTTGACGTCATCCGGTTTTGGATTGATGAGTTTGACATTGACGGAATACGCCTGGACTGCGCCAATGTGCTGGACTTCAACTTCATGAAGGAAATGCGCAGCCAGACAGAGACCATGAAGGAAGATTTCTGGCTCATGGGCGAGGTGATTCACGGGGACTACAGCCGCTGGGTTAACAGTGAGATGCTCCACTCCGTCACCAATTACGAACTTCACAAAAGCCTTTACTCCGGCTTCAATGATCACAACTTCTTTGAAATTGCCCACAACGTAAGACGGCTGGAGGCCATCGGACGCCAGCTTTACACCTTTGTGGACAATCATGACGAGGACAGGATTGCCACAAAGCTTAAGCTCAGGGAGCACCTGTTTCCCATATACCTCTGTCTCTTCACACTGCCCGGCATCCCATCCGTCTATTACGGCGGCGAATGGGGCATTGAGGGAAAACGCACCAACACCAGCGATGAGGCGCTGCGTCCCGCCATCTCCATAGACCAGGAAGGTGAACTTCACTGTGAGCTTACGGACCTGATTGCACAGCTGGGACAGATTCACAGGCGGCAGGAGGCGCTTCACACGGGCCGTTACCAGGAACTGCTGCTGACCAACCGCCAGTATGCATTTGCCAGACACGGTGAGGACTCTGTCATTATCGCCGCGGTAAACAATGACGATGAGCCGGCCTCGCTGGCCATCCCTGTTCCGATTCAGGCCAGCGAGGCAGTCAATCTTCTGGAACCCGGAGACCGCCTCCCCATTTCAGACGGGAAGGTCCACATAAAATTAAAGGGCAACTGGGGAGCTGTCCTGAAACTCAAGGGAGAGAACTGATATGGTAGCTAAAAAACGCATTGCAGCATCTTCAAAGAAAAAGGCTTCTGCCACAGGCTTCATATCTGACCTGGACTGCTATCTGTTCGGGGCAGGCACACACTATGATATTTACCAGAAATTAGGGGCGCATCCCAAGACATACAAGGGAAAGGAAGGCATCTACTTCGCTGTTTGGGCCCCCCATGCAAAAGAGGTCCATCTGGTAGGTGATTTTAACAACTGGAATCCGGAGGCCAACCCCATGGAACGCATCTCCGAATCCGGCATCTGGGAGATTTTCAATCCGGACATGAAGCTGGGAGAGCTCTATAAATTTGCCATTACCACCCAGTCCGGCAGGATTCTCTACAAGGCAGATCCCTTTGCCTTCAGCGCGGAATACCGTCCGGGCACAGCCTCTGTCACAGCCGATATCCAGGGCTTTTCCTGGACTGACAGCGCATGGATTGAAAAAAGGACCCAGGCGGATGTACAGAAGCTGCCCATGAGCATTTACGAAGTGCATCTGGGTTCGTGGCGCAAACGGGACAGGCCTGAAAAGGACGGCTTTTATACATACACAGAGGCTGCCCATGAACTGGCAGCTTATGTAAAGGAGATGGGCTATACCCATGTGGAGCTTATGGGCATTGCAGAACACCCCTTCGACGGCTCCTGGGGATATCAGGTTACGGGGTACTTTGCTCCCACCTCCCGCTATGGCACACCGGCGGAGTTCATGTATTTTGTCAACTACCTGCATAAGAACGGCATAGGCGTCATACTGGACTGGGTTCCGGCCCACTTCCCCAAGGATGCCCATGGCCTGGCTGACTTTGACGGCGAACCCCTTTTTGAATATGCGGACCCCAGGAAGGGGGAACACCCGGACTGGGGCACCAAGGTATTTGATTACGGCAAGAACGAGGTCAAGGACTTCCTCATCAGCAATGCACTCTACTGGGTGGAGCAGTACCATGTGGACGGCCTCAGGGTGGACGCTGTGGCGTCCATGCTGTACCTGGATTACGGACGTCAGGAGGGCCAGTGGGTCCCCAACATACATGGCGGCAACCAGAACCTGGAAGCCATAGAGTTCTTCAAGCACCTGAACACAGTGGTCCAGGGGCGCAACCACGGAGCCCTTGTCATCGCTGAGGAATCCACCGCCTGGCCAAAGGTGACGGAGCATCCCGAACAGGACGGACTGGGCTTTACCTTCAAGTGGAACATGGGGTGGATGCATGATTTCCTGGAATACATGAAGTTAGACCCCTATTTCCGCAAGTATAACCATCACCGCATGACCTTCGGACTCACCTATTTTACAAGTGAGAACTATATCCTGGTCCTTTCCCACGATGAGGTGGTTCACCTGAAATGCTCCATGATTAACAAAATGCCCGGCCTTGGCAAGGACAAGTTTTCCAATCTGAAGGCCGGTTACACCTTCATGATGGGCCATCCCGGCAAGAAGCTCCTGTTCATGGGTCAGGATTTCGGCCAGCTCCATGAATGGGATGAAAAGGTTTCCCTGGACTGGTATCTCACGGACGAGGATGACCACAGAGAGCTTCAGAACTATGTGAAGGACCTGCTCCATCTGTACAAAAGGTATCCTTCCCTTTACCGCCAGGACAATGACTGGAACGGTTTCCAGTGGATTAATGCCAATGACGGCGACAGAAGTATCTTCAGCTTCATCCGGCGGGATGAGACGGGTAAGAAAAACCTGATGTTCATTATAAGCTTTACTCCGGTGGAGAGACCGGATTACCGGGTAGGTGTTCCAAAGCGCGGCAGGTACACCCTGCTCCTGGATAATCACGGCGCTTATAAGGCAGCAGAAGCTCCGTGCTTCTCATCCTCTAAAAGCGAATGCGACGGACAGCCCTACTCCTTCTCCTATCCTCTTCCTGCATACGGAACAGCCATCTTCCGTTTTTAAACATGTTTTTAAGAAATATGATTCTTTTAGGGCCTAAAAGTACGTTAAAAATTTATCAAATTAGGTATGTACTTTTCAGTCATGTTGTAGTAGAATAAAGGCAGTGCGATGGATTACCTGTCGCAGCACCGTTTATAATGTGTGGAAGGAGAGTATAATTATGGCAAAACAATTAATTTCCAGTAGCGAAACAAAATCCGTATACCGTGACGGAAGCACTGCCATCAAGGAATTCTGCGAAGGCTTCCCAAAAGCCGAGGTTCTGAATGAAGCCCTGTGCAACGCACGTGTGGAAACCATTGAAGCCCTGAATGTTCCTAAGGTTCTGGGGGTATCTGTAATCGATGGCAAATGGTCTATTACCAGGGAATTTGTGGAGGGCAAGACCCTTCAGCAGCTGATGGAAGAAAATCCTGACAAGACAGGGGAGTATCTGGAGCAGATGGTTGATTTACACCTGTTGATTTTTGCCCAGGCCTGCCCACTGTTAAACAAGCTGAAGGAAAAGACCATCCGCGCCCTTAAATCCGAGGACCAGCTGGATGAAAACCTGCGCTACGAGCTGCTTACAAGGCTGGACGGCATGCCAAAGCACACCAAGCTGTGCCACGGCGATTTCTGCCCTTCCAATATCATCGTAGGCGACGACGGCAAATGGTATCTGGTTGACTGGGTACATGCTTCCCAGGGCAACGCAAGTGCCGATGTGGCCAGAACCTATCTGCTTCTGAGCCTGAAGGATAAGAAGACAGCTGATATGTACATGGATCTGTTCTGTGTTAAAACGGGCACAGAAAAGCGCTATGTACAGGGCTGGCTCCCCATCGTGGCAGCTGCCCAGCTGGCTTACAAACGTCCCGAGGAAAAGGAACTGCTGGAAAGCTGGATTAACGTATTTGATTATCAGTAAAATCCGCCTGCACATGGAAAAAAGAGGCGCCGGAAGATATCTTCCGGCGCCTGTGACTTTAGCAAATTAATACGGCGTTTCTCACAGTCAAGGTATCATATTTTACGATATTTGTGATACCGGCTGAGAGACTGCTTATCTGCTCCACAAACAAAGCCATCAAGCTCTTGATAGCAGTGGTCAGCTCCATGTCCTGTATATCTTCACAGAACATGAAAAACAGCTCTCCATAAGTTTTCTGGCCGTTCTGGTTCCGGCGAGCCATCATAAGTGGTTGCAAAGAGTCTTTGAATGGTATATACTGTTTTCTATAAGACATCATCCTTTGTAGGTTATTTGTTTCTTGACAAAAACAGTATTCTGCTCATTTTATGAGTCGTTGACCTAAGCAACCTGGTCCGGGATTATTATTATTTGCATCTTTTTTGAATCGAATTTGTCATTATGTAGTTTCCTTATATTCATATTTGTGCTATCGGCTTTCGAGAGAATACGTCTCTTGTGCTTCTTTTATTTTTGAGACAGCGAGGTTTCTCGACAGAGGGTCGGCATGGATGATCTTGAAAGGCTTCCAGCCAAAACATAAATCACCGCCGAATGGATTGACAGACTTTCTAAGAGGTTTTGCCATCTGGAGCTTGTTCCCAAGGAGGAAACGTCAATGAGATCGGACTTTGTAACTATTAACCTGTAGTCCCTATCGACTACACCATTATTATACTAGGGCTGCGCCCAAAGCGGCGGAATCGCCGGAGGATGACGAAACGCCCTTAATGAACGGGCCAAACTGGAGAAGCAGCTTGCGCAGATGGAAAGCCTGATTGGAAAAGGATGACTACAAATGACTCAGAAAAAAATACATGAGATGCTCCTGCTTATGAAGCCTGGAATATTTATAACAGCAGAAACTCTTGCTGCTAAGTTATCTGTAAGCGAAAAAACGGTTCGCCTTGCGCTTAATGATTTAAAAAAGGCTGTTATGAAGCATGGCGCTGTAATCCTCTCTAAACCGCATTATGGATATTCTTTGAAAATACAGGAGCCGCAGTGTTTTGAAGAATACTGTAATTCACTTCTTTGTGATTTATGCATTCCGAATAGTCAGAATGAGCGTGTTGACTATCTGATGGCGTACCTGATATTTAAACAGAATTATATAAAGACGGAAGAATTATGTAATTTTATTTATGTATCCAAAACAACTTTGTCCAAATGTCTGAAATCCATTGAAGAAACTTTGAAACAATATCACCTTTCAATCGAACGCAGACCGAACTATGGGATTAGGATTTCAGGAAATGAATTTAACAAGCGACAGTTAATCGTAAATTCTTTTGTAAAACATTGTGGCTTTGGGGGGATTAATATCAGCCGCCAGCTTCAGGAGATTGATTCTCTGGCTCAAAAAATTTACAGCCTGACCTCCAGATATGGTATTTTTCTATCTGAAATTTCGCTTGATAATTTTGTCAGCTATACCTATGTCGCCTATAAGAGAATGAAATCAGGAAACTATCTGTCATTAATCACCCCCCCCCCCACAAGATTGTCTGCATATAGAAATTACAGATAAGCTGTTTATTAGGGAACTGTTTGACTATCTTTCTGAGCTGGGCGGCATTAATCATACGCAGACCGAGGAAACCTTTCTCCTAATCTGTCTTATGACAGGAAAACGGACTGGCGGCAACCTTGTTGAAAATGCTGTAAATTTTGTTATCCCTGAAAACATCGATCAGCTAAGCCTTCGTATACTTCAGCTGATCAGCAACGAATACCATCTTGATATCCTGAATGACTTTGACATTCGCATGACTTTGAATCAGCACCTCGTTCCTTTTGATATACGGATGCGTTATGAAATACCCCTGAAAAATCCATTACTTCAGGAGATCAAGGAAAATTATTCTCTTGCATACCAGGCAGCCAGAATCGCAGCAAATGTGTTGTCTGATATATATAAAAGACCAATACCAGAAGATGAGATTGGATACTTTGCTCTGATCTTTCAGCTTGCGCTGGAAAAGCAGCAGTGTAAAAGACGTTCCAATATATTAATCATATGCAGTAGCGGAAAAGTCTCATCTCAGCTGTTAAAATACAAATATCAGAAGGAATTTGCCGAATATCTGGACAATATATGGGTTTGTGATGTGGCAGCCTTGGAAAGCTTTAATTTTTCCCAAATTGACTTTATTTTAACAACAGTTCCAATCACCAGAAAGGTTCCGGTCCCCATTATTGAAATTGAACATTTCCTTGACGACGAGAACAAGCGTAAGGTGGCAGATACACTGACCCTCAATGATATTGAGCGTGCGATCTGCACTTATTATCGGCCGGAACGTTTTCTTCCACATATATCCGGAAATACAAAGCAAGAGGTTTTAGCCAATATATATAAGGTAATCCAGAGTCAGGAAAAGGTAGATGATGATTTCCTTGAATTAGTCATAGAAAGAGAACAGCTGATTCAAATGAATTATGGCACACAAATTGCGATTCCTCATCCCCTGCATATTGCTTCTGAACATTCCTTTGCTTACGTGGCTATTCTGCCAGAGCCTGTTTCCTGGAACGGCTCTCCTGTACAAGTAGTGCTTTTAATCTCTATTGGACGAACAGGGGATTCAGAGGAGATGCGGCGTCTGTTCTATGAAACAACAGCCCGCTTTTCTTTAAATAAAACAGCGGTAGAAGCTCTGATTGAATCGCCTTTTTACAGTACCTTTATACAATTGCTAAAAAATAGATGATTTTTATATTGTTTGTTTTTATCCAGAAAATGCCGGATTTATTCCGGCATTTTTTTCGTTGGAGTTTTTGCCATCTCCCTGCTATAGTTGTCTGTATGAAGGTAATCGCGATTATACAAAGACATTAAAAATAATATGGAGGTAATAGTATGGTAATTCGTTTGTTCTGTGCTGCTGGAATGTCTACCAGCGTTTTAGTTGAAAAAATGAAAGAGGCTGCTAAAGAAAAGGGAAAGGATGCAGAGATTGCTGCTTATCCGATTAGTGAGATGGAGGCTCGTCTGGACGGTGTAGACGTAGCCTTGTTAGGTCCTCAGATTGGTTTTCAGTTAGGGAAGGCAAAAGGATTATGTGAGCCTAAGGGCATTCCGGTTGATGTTATCCCTATGGCGGATTATGGAACCTGTAATGGTATGAACGTATTAAAATTCGCTTATAAACTGGTAAAAAATTCAAAATAATCTAATCATTTTAGAGGAGTGATGTGCTATGAATAATTGGATACAGGAGAAACTTCTGCCAAAAATTCTGTGGTTTGTAAATACACGGCCTGTTACCGCTGTAAAAGAGGGAATGATTTATACGATTCCTCTGATCATCGTCGGATCTGTGGCTCTGATCCTTTCAAACTTCCCGGTTCCGGCAGTTGTGGCCTTTTTAAGTGACCACGGTCTGATCGACATACTGAACCAGGCATACATGGCTACCTTTAATATCAATGCCATTATTGCCGTTCTCGGAATTTCCTATCAGTACATCCTGATGGAAAAACAGGAGCCTCTCGGCGGAGCAGTGATCGCTCTGGGTTCGTTTTTGATCTTCCAGCCCTCCTCTGTCTCCGTCACTAATGATGCGGGTGAGGTTATTGGAACGGTTTCCAATGTGATCAATCGTACCTGGACTGCCGGACAGGGTATGATCGGCGCTATTATCTGCGGCCTTTTAGTTGGATATATCTACTCATGGTTTTTGAAAAAGAATATCCGTATCAAGATGCCTGCCGGAGTTCCCGTCGGCGTTACCAATGCCTTCTCTGCTTTGGTTCCTGCCTTTGTTATCATTTCCGGCGCAACCGTCCTTCATGGAGTCTGTGATATTGCTGCCGGGACTACGGTGATTGAGCAGATTTACTCAATCATCCAGATTCCGCTGCAGGGTCTTACCGATTCCTTTGGTGCTATAATTATCTATGCCTTTATTGTATCCTTCCTGTGGTTCTTCGGCGTTCACGGCGCTACGATCATGAGCGGCATTATGCAGGGCATCCTGCAGGCAAACTATCTGGATAACCAGGCAATTCTGGATACCGGACTGGAGCTGACAAAGGCAAACGGCGGACACATCGTAACTCAGCAGTTTATCGAGCTGTTTGTAACTGCTACCGGCTCCGGTATCACAATCGGAATCGTACTGTACATGGTTGCCCTGGCAAAATCCAAGCAGTTTAAGGCACTGGGAAAGATTTCAGTAGTTCCTGGGATCTTCAATATAAATGAGCCGATTCTGTTTGGCTTGCCCATTGTTATGAACCCGCTTATGGCAGTTCCATTTATCTTAACGCCAATCGTAGTCGGAATTATAGAGTATGTTGCGATTGCAGCAGGGCTCTGCCCCATGTACAGCGGAGTTTACGTTCCCTGGACGACCCCGCCTATCATTTCCGGCCTGATTGCGGGAGGCTGGCGCACAGCGCTTCTTCAGGTTGTTATGCTGGTTGTCTCCTTTGTTATCTATCTTCCCTTTGTCCGCAAGCTGGATCTGGCGGCTCTGGAAAATGAAAAGGCTGCATCCGAAAGCGAAGACGACGATGAGGACTGGTAGGAATAAAATAAGGAGACTTGACTATGGCAAAAATGACAGATGAATTGGGTATGAAATGTTTCCAGATCGTTGCCCAGGTAGGAGCTGCCCGCTCTTACTATATTAATGCAATCCAATGCGCAAAAGAAGGCAAATTTGAGGATGCTGAGCGCATGATCAGGGAAGGAGATGTTTCATTCAATCAGGGACACACTGAACACACCTCTCTTCTTTCTATGGAGGCAAGCGGTGAACTGGACGCAAGCGGTCTTTTGCTGATCCATGCCGAGGACCAGTTGATGAGCGCCGAAGGCTTTCGGATCATTGCAGAAGAATTTATCGATGTGTATAAACGACTGAATGTCTGAGCTTAAGGCTCGTTCTGTTTTATACTGTATACGAATAAACGGAAAGGAAAGAAGAGATGACCGGACCTGTAAAAATAGTTACGATCGGAGGCGGCTCCAGCTATACTCCGGAGCTGATGGAAGGCTTTATTAAACGATATGATATTATGCCTGTCAGGGAAATCTGGCTGGTGGATATTGAAGACGGTAAGGAAAAATTAGAAATTGTTGGCGCCATGGCGCAGCGCATGTGGGATGCGTCCCCTTATGATGTTAAAGTCCGTTTGACATTAGATCGGAGAGCTGCTTTGAAAGACGCCGATTTCGTTACTACACAATTTCGCGTCGGCCTTTTAAATGCAAGAATAAAGGATGAGCGTATTCCGCTGAGCTATGGAATGCTGGGACAGGAAACCAATGGTGCGGGCGGTATCTTTAAGGCCCTGAGAACCATTCCTGTGATTCTTGATATTGTCAGGGATATAAAGGAGCTTTGCCCCAATGCATGGCTGATCAATTTTACCAATCCAAGCGGAATGGTTACAGAAGCAGTTATGAAATATGGCAAATGGGATAAGGTTATTGGCCTGTGCAATGTTCCTATAGGAGCAATGATGAAGGAGCCTGAGCGGATCGGAAAAACCTTAGACCAGCTTACCTACAAATTCGCCGGACTTAATCATTTCCATTGGCATAAGGCTTTTGACGAAAACGGAAAAGAAGTGACGCCGGAGATCATAGATTCCTTATATAAGGGCGAGGACACCGGACTGCCGGCTAACATCTTTGATGTTCCTTTCTTTAAAGAGCAGCTGGATACGATGGGCATGATCCCCTGCGGATATCACAGATATTACTACAGGCAGGAGGAGATGCTGAACCACTGTTTAGAAGAATATAAGGATCCGGAGCTTGGGATACGTGGACAGCAGGTGAAAAAGACAGAGGCAGAGCTGTTTGAATTATATAAGGATCCGAAGCTGGATTATAAGCCTGAACAGCTTACAAAGCGGGGCGGAGCCCATTATTCAGATGCCGCCTGTGATACCATTGCTTCCATCTATGCAAACCTGAACAGGCACATTGTTGTTACTACAAAAAATAACGGAGCTGTTCCGGATCTTCCGCCGGAATGCGCGGTTGAGGTATCTGCTTTTATTGGCGCGGCTGGCGCGCGGCCGATCGCCTTTGGAACCTTACATCCTGCTGAAAGAGGATGGCTTCAGTGTATGAAAAACATGGAGCTCTGTGTAGAAGAAGCGGCTGTTACCGGAGATTATGGCATACTTCTCCAGGCATTTATTTTGAATCCGCAGATCGTATCTGGAGAAACTGCCGTGAAGATCATTAATGAGCTGCTCCTTGCGCATAAGAAATACCTTCCGCAGTTTGCAGACAAAATTGCGGAATTAGAGGCTGCGGGCGTGGCGATCAAAGATCCGGTTGCACGTGAGCTTTCCAAATAAACGAATTTCCAGTAACAGTATTCCAACTAAAGCCCTTTTATAAATACAATAATACGGGAGGTATACAATGGCTTTTAGAAAAGGTTTTTTATGGGGCGGCGCAACTGCCGCTAATCAGTGTGAAGGAGGCTTTTCCGAGGGCGGACGCGGACTTGCGAATGTGGACGTATCCCCTGTTGGCTCCGACCGAATGGCTGTTATTTCAGGAAAGAAAAAAATGTTTGATTTTGATGACGAGCATTTTTATCCTTCAAAAGACGCAATTGATATGTATCACCGTTATAAGGAGGATATCCGCCTCTTTGCCGAGATGGGCTTTACAGTTTACCGCATGAGTATTGCATGGAGCCGCATTTTCCCGCACGGAGATGAAAAGGAGCCTAATGAGGCAGGTCTTCAGTTCTATGAAGATGTATTTAGGGAATGCCGCAAATATGGAATTGAACCCTTGGTTACGATAACACATTTTGACTGCCCGATGCACTTGGTCAGAGAATATGGCGCATGGAGAAACCGCAGGCTTATTTCCTTCTATGAGAATTTATGCAATGCGATCTTCCGCCGTTATAAGGGGCTTGTAAAATACTGGCTGACCTTCAATGAAATCAACGTGATCCTGGAAGCTCCTTTCATGGGTGCGGGACTCTGCTTTGAGGAAGGCGAAAATGAGAAGCAGATCAAATATCAGGCAGCGCACCATGAGCTGGTAGCCAGTGCACTGGCAACTAAGATTGCCCATGAGGTGGACCCGGAAAATAAGGTTGGCTGTATGCTGGCTGCCGGAAATACATATCCGCATACCTGTCAGCCTAATGACGTTTGGGCTGCCATGTGCGCAGACCGCCGGAGCTATTTCTTCATTGATGTCCAGTCTCATGGAGAATATCCTCCTTATGCATTAAAGCAGCTTGAGGCAGAGGGGATTATGCCGGTTATGGAAGATGGGGATTTAGAACTTTTAAAGAAGTATACCGTTGACTTCGTCTCCTTCTCCTACTACAACAGCCGCTGTGCAAGCGCTGATCCAAAGGTGAACGAGACGATAGAGGGAAATATCTTCGCTTCTTTGAAGAATCCTTATCTGAAAGCAAGCGAGTGGGGCTGGCCCATTGATCCAATGGGACTGAGGATTACCCTCAATGCTCTCTATGACCGCTACAGAAAGCCGCTCTTTGTCGTAGAAAACGGGCTTGGCGCGGTTGATGAACTGGTAGAGGGCGAAAATGGCGAGATGACTGTTATTGATGATTACCGCATTGAATATATGAGGGATCATATCAAGGCAATGAGAGACGCAGTCACAGAGGATGGCGTAGACCTGCTGGGCTATACCATGTGGGGCCCCATAGATCTTGTCAGCGCCGGTACAGGGGAGATGAAAAAACGGTATGGCTTTATCTATGTAGACCGCGACAATGATGGAAATGGCACATTGGCAAGGTACAGAAAAAAGAGCTTCTGGTGGTATAAAAAGGTAATTGAAAGCAATGGGGAGATTTTATAATAGAATCATAGCTTAAACAAGAATCTGCTTTGTAACCATTCTGTTTCAATCTGCTTCCTGTGAAGCCATGCTTGTCAGACTGGTCATATTAGAATGAATAACTGCCGTTTTGACAATTAGAAATCTCAAAATGGCAGTTATTACTTTCTTTTTTGCTGCCGCTGCCTGCTTGTTGACCTGTGCCATAAAGCGGATATGTGTTCCCAACATTCTTTTTGCCCTGTCGGAAACAATAACTTCGTATCTCTTGCTGTCTGCCATACGCTGTACCTCGGCAATTACTTCATCGAGATAAGCGTCAAGTTCGTCAAGAGTGCAGCCGCTTCTTCCTGCAATCCTGTCCTCCTCAACGGCAAGCAGCTCTTCACGGAGCTTTAACATCTTTTCCCGTCTGTTATAGGTTTCAATATCCATAACAACCAAATCCCCCTCGCCGTTCTTGGTAAGGAAAATTGGCTCTGCGGTCTTTCTGCACATACCGGCAATCTCGTTGTAATTCTGGCGGATTGCTGCGGACGGACGAATATTCATAACGACACCTTCTTGATTTTGCAGCGGTAGTAATATTCTAACCATACTATACCCATTCCATACAACAAAGTCAACCACGCCAGGTTACTGCACCTTTGGCAAGGGTGAAACGGATAAACAGCTTGACTTTCCGTATCGCACTGCCTTTAAAGATTTCTGGGGATTGGGTTATGAGCTGCCATATCTCGGCTAACTTTTCTTCTCATTCCAAGTGTTCAGGGCGTCCTCTAAATTCTGTACCACCCAGTCAGACGACCACCTCCACCCAAAAACTCGTGTACCCCGGGGCTAATGCTGGAAACCAATGGAACCTTCACCGCGTCCAGGTTCTTTCTGACATACTCATAGCGGATCCCTTCCGTCCTTTGGCCCGACGGCCCGCGGATGCTCCACTCCGGCACAGGCAAAACTGTCCGCCTTCTCCTCCTGCCCCACGAAAAGGCGCTTACTACACCACTACTACACCATTTTTGAAAGAGCCTTGATGTGACAATTAAAAGACGGTTTTATACTTGGAGGTTTTGCAGACAGTTACTGCAATCTTATAAAATCGAAGTATCAATTTTGAAAAAATTGTTGTATAATAATATTAAAAGGGATATACTATTATAATCATTATAAAAAGGAGGACCATATCATGGAAAGAACATTGTGCGTGGCAAAGGCTTTATATGACATGTATTATGAGCAAAAAGGTATGCCGATGGATGAAATGAAAATGCATAAGTTAATGTATTTTGCCCAGAGAGAATCTCTCATGTATTATAATGAACCATTATTTGATGGTACATTTTATGGATGGAAATATGGTCCAGTTTTAAAAGAAGTAAGAAGTGAGTATCATGGTTCTGTATTTCCATTTGCGTCTGCTGTTGGAGGGGTGTCGGAAAATACAAAAGTATTACTTCAAAATGTATTAAATAGATATGGTTCATTATCGTCTTGGAACTTAAGCAGTTTATCACATGAGGAATTTTCTTGGAAGAAAGCCAGACAAGGACTTGCGTCTGGAGATGATGGTAATGTTGAACTTTCTTTGGAGGCAATGAAAGTAGATGCAACTAAAGAAAAAGTAGTAAGAAAAGTAGATACAGAGTAGTTTGGAGGGGAATGATATTAATACAGAAGAAAGACGTAAGTATTTTAGCTTATTCAAATATGAAGTATTAACATCTAAGCCAGAAAACAAAGATTTAATTAGTGAATTTATTTCCCAAAAAGCAAATAATTCACTGGAATCTTATATAAAAGATGAAGACAAGGCGTGGGCAGAGGATTCTAGTGGAGAAACGAGAGTTTATCTAGTACAGCATTGCCAAAATAATAATGAATAGACGTTGCTTTTTTATTGTAGTC